>Ga0181537_10000022_pt1 | contig 141678 bp, 128 predicted proteins | sample PEATcosm2014_Bin_39_FD_119765 | JGI IMG/M metagenome (GOLD analysis project Ga0181537, IMG submission 119765) | Peatland microbial communities from MTU Mesocosm Facility, Houghton, MI, USA - PEATcosm2014_Bin23_10_metaG | ecosystem: Environmental > Terrestrial > Soil > Wetlands > Peat | place... | reverse complement strand
GGAGCCCTGCGGGAGGATCGTCCAGTCAGAGCCAGAGTGCGACACTACCTGTGTCTGCACAATGGAGATTGGCTGGCTGCCTTGGTTGGCAACCTGCACACTCAGGCTGAAGCTCTGTTCCGGGATCACCGTCTGAAATGTGCCCGCTTGATTGGATGAACTTGCGACCGGCCCCGGAGAAGCCGCAGCGCTCTGGTTTGACACAGTTGCCAGAATACTCACGCCCAATGCTCGGCTCAGCGCTTCATTGAACTGCGCCCGCTTGATTTCAAGCTCGTGCCGCATGTTGTACTTCGCGTCCTCGGGCAGTTTGCTTGCGGCAACCTCCACCAGTAATTGATTTGTCTCTGCCAAACCTTTCGCCAGGGAAGGAGCGCTCTTCGCCGGATCGATGGCGTCGAATTGCGAAACCGCCTGCAGAACCGTCGCATTCAATTCGTTCAGACGGTCACGCCATACCTTTTGCGCACTCGACGGAGCGTAGCTCGCGATGCCGGCGAGGGTCGTGTCGATGCCCTCAAAGAAATCCGACTCATGCTCCGGGACATTCTTAGAAACCCGCGACGCGTACAGATGATAGGGCGAAGTAACAGGCTGCTTCAGAGGCGCGCCAATGCCGCCATTCTGTGATTTCTGCTGTGCCAGTCCCTCGCGAGCCAACGCCAGGTATGACCGCGCTAGCAGAGGGCTGTACTCTCCCACAGGAACTTCAATCGTCGTCGAGGGTATGCCCTCGATCCAGGATTCCGTGGCGTAGTTACGGAACCGCACAGCTTCCCAATGGCCGGTGGCATAGTCGTAGATGCCCTTCTCCGTGACCCGCGCAAATGGCACACGCGCATAGACCTTGAGCGGCGACCAGGGCAACAATCCCTCTTTGATTTGGTCGGGAAATACCTTGGGATCTCCGGCCGCGTTATAGACCTCCTGCGCCATCAATCCCGAGACCTGGTGGTGCCCGTGACCGTCCGAGACGTTACCGGCGAAGACCGAGGTCACCACCAGTGGGCGTGCCATTCGAACCGCGCGCACGCAGTCATACAATACGCGTTCGTGTCCCCATTTCTTCAGCGTCTCCTCCATCGTCTTGGAAAATCCGAAGTCGGCCACGCGGGTCCAGTATTGATGCACGCCGTACGCATTATCGGCGGCGAGCAGCTCCTGCGTACGCACCAGTCCAAGACGGTCCCAGAAATCGGACGACATCACATTCTGTCCGCCTTCTCCCCGGGTCAGCGTCAACAGCGTCGTATCCACTCCCTGTCGCCGGCTTTCGTAGGTGAGCATTCCCCCGTCCTCATCGTCGGGATGAGCTACAACCATCATCATGCTGGCGCGGGTCTGCAACATCTGAAGGCTCTGCCACACCGAAGCTGAACCGCGGTCGACCGGCAGTGCTTCGGCAAACGCCGAGGGCGGGCCGACCGTAGATTGCGCGTTGGAATGGACGGGCAACGCCAGAAACGAGGCCAACAGACCGGCCGCAAACACGCGATTCAAAGAGGAATGCAAACTCATCGAAAAATGCTCCTGTCACAGTTGAACAGAGTTGAATGCGCGCTGGAATACAGGTAGAGGGATATCACGCATGCTAATCTTTGTAAAATGGCACCGCTGCCAATGGCAACGCCAGCAAACCGACCGCTGATCCGGGGCATGGGCCTGGGCAGCGCCGTGCTCCTCAACATCCTCGATATGATCGGCGTTGGGCCGTTCGTCACCATTCCGCTCATCATCGGCGCCATGGGCGGGCCGCAGGCGATGCTGGGATGGATCTTCGGCGCGCTCTTCGCGGTTTGCGACGGACTTGTCATCTCGGAACTGGGCGCAGCCATGCCCCAGGCGGGCGGATCCTACAACTTTCTGAAGGAGATCTACGGACCGCACAAACTGGGCCGCCTGCTCAGCTTCCTTTTTGTCTGGCAAGTCACCTTCAGTGCGCCGCTCTCCATCGCCTCAGGCTGCCTGGGACTTTCCAGTTACGCCAGCTACTTCTATAAGCCGCTCACGCATCAGATTGCCGCGCACAATCTGCAACTGCATTTGCCGTTTGTCGGGACCCTGCAAGCTACCGCATTTTTTTCGCTCGGCACGGTTGTTGCAATCCTGAGCGTCTGCCTAGCCGTGTTTCTCCTCTATCGCCGGATCACTGATATTGCCTGGTTCTCGCGGCTGCTCGCAATCGGCGTCTTCGGGTCGCTCGCGTGGATCATTTTTACAGGGCTCACCCATTTCGACCGCCACCTGGCTCTGAGCTTTCCCGCGCATGCCTTCGAGCTGACCCCCGAGTTCTTCACCGGGCTCGGCGCCGCCATGCTCGTGGCCAGCTATGACTATTGGGGCTACTACAACATCTGTTTTCTCAGCGAAGAGGTAAAGGAACCGGAGAAAAATGTTCCGCGCGCCGTGATGATTTCCATCGGCGTGGTGGCCGTCCTTTACATCACCATGAACGTCAGCGTGCTTGGCGTGGTGCCATGGCAGGAGCTGATGTCAACCGCGCACTCGCCCACCCGCTTCTACGTCATCAGTGTGATGATGGAGCGCGTTTATGGGCCGTGGGCTGGCTACCTCATTACCGGCCTCATCGTGTGGACGGCGTTTGCCTCGGTGTTCTCGCTACTGCTTGGCTACTCGCGAGTGCCCTACGCCGCGGCGCTCGACGGAAACTACTTCCGCATCTTCGGCAGGGTCCATCCGAAGCACCGCTTTCCTTACGTCTCGCTGCTGGCGCTGGGGGCGGTGGCAGTCGCCTTCTGTTTTCTCTCTCTCGCCGATGTAATTGCCGCGCTGGCAGTGATACGGATCATGCTGCAATTTCTCTTGCAGTCCATCGGCGTGATCGTGCTGCGCATCCGGCGCCCGGAAATGCCAAGGCCATTTCGGATGTGGCTCTACCCGCTTCCCGCGCTGATTGCGACCATTGGATTTCTCTACATCCTTTTCTCCCGGCCAAACTTTGCCAAAGAGATCCGTTACGCGGTAGTCCTGCTGATCTCCGGCCTGATCATCTACTTTGTCCGCGCCCTCGCACGTCATGAATGGCCATTCGGATTGGCAGCCGTGGATGACCGGCCAGATCGGTAAGGACCTTCCGGAAAGCTGCCTCGACTCTGCTGCCGCAACTCCGCGTTCGCCGCGCCCCCGGGCCCTTGTCACAGCCAGCCATGACGCAGCTCACCGCGCGCCGGCCCAGTATCGGGTATTCAATCGGGCTGCCCGCACGAGGTACGGCTGGGCGGAGGTTTTATCCATGACTCAATCCACAATGGAAACAGCAGCGGCGAAGTTGCTGCACGCCGAAGATATGAATTGGGCTCCCCATCCGAAGTTCAAAGGGGTCGAGATCGCCTACCTGCTATCGAAGAAAGAAGATGGGATCGACATGACGTGCATCCTCGCCCGCTGGCACGTCGGCGCGGAAATCCCAAAACACATTCATGAGGACTCCGACGACATCATCTACGTCATCCAGGGAAAAGCGAAGATCTGGATTGAGAACGTTGGAGACCTGCCGCTGCGCGCCGGTTCCTTCGTAAGGGTTCCCAAGGGCGTACTGCACCAGCCCCACGACGTGGAAGAGGAACTGATTGCGCACGACACCTGGTTTCCGGCCACGGTCTAACGCGGACTCTCGAAACAGACTGCACACTGGTCTCGCTGCTCGCGGCGCCCTGTTCCATTCTCCGGAAGCCGGGCGCATGCGGTCAGAGCGGGTGGTTAGGGTCCCCTGATAGCACTTCGAGGCCGGCGTCGCCAGCCGTGGTGACAGGAATGACCGGCTCCTCTTCGGGGCTGGAGACGCGCATCGCATCGAGCACCCGCGAAGTATGCTGGCCGCGGCGCATTACCATGCGTCCGGTGCGCGAGATTTCGAGGATCGGGTTCTCACTCTCAGTAAGAACCTGGATGAGGCCTTCAATCTTGGCCGCGACCCCTGTGATCTCGAGCATGAGCGACTCCGGCGCAAGGTCCACGACGCGGGCGCGGAAGACTTCGGCGAGTTGAAAGATGGGTGCGCGGCTCTGCGGTGTTGCGGCCACCTTGATAAGGGCAAGCTCCCGCGTAACGCAGGAGAGCTGGCCGATGTCATCCACGTCCAGCACATTTTCCAGCTTGAACAGCGAAGCCTTGATGCGATGGCCGGAGCCGGCGGGAGCCTCAGCCACAATGGTCATGCGCGAGACTTCCGGGCGTTCCGAGTGTCCGACGGTGAGCGAGATGATGTTGATGTTCAGGCGGCGAAAGAGCGATGCAACGCGGGTGAGCACGCCGGGCTTGTCTTCCACGAGAGCGACAAATGTGTGCAGCATGACGGACCTTTCTGCAAGTTAGCGGGTTGGCAACTCAACGAGCTGGCGGACGCCGCGGGCTAAGGCTCTTCCGAAGTCTCCAGAAGCGGATTGTGCCCGTTGGAGGGGCGGCGGATCATTTCGTCCAGGGCAGAGCCGGGCGCGATCATCGGGTACACCGCGTCCTCTTTTTCAACCATGAAATTGATCAGGAATGCCCCCTTGGAGACGCGCGCGGCTTCAACGGCGGGCAGAACCTCGGCGCGCTTGCGAACCGTGGCGCCGGGAATTCCGTGGGCCTCGGCAAGCTTCACGAAGTCGGGCGAGAGGATCGGTGAACAGGCGTAATTGCCCTCGTAAATAAACTCCTGCCACTGACGCACCATGCCAAGGAAGCCGTTATTGATGACCGCAATGTTGATGTCCAGACGCTCCTGCACGATGGTGGAAAGTTCGGCGGCGGTCATCTGGAAACCACCATCCCCGGCGATGACCCAGATTTCTTTTTCCGGGCAGGCAATCTTGGCGCCGATGGCGGCGGGCAGAGCAAAACCCATGGTGCCCAGTCCGCCGGAGGTGATCAGCGTCCGCGGCGTCTCATGCTTGTAGTATTGGGCCTCCCACATCTGGTGCTGACCCACGTCGGTGACCACGATGGCTTTACCGTCGGTGGCGCGCCACAGGTCGTGGATGACATGGGCAGCATAGAGGTGGCCGAGATCGGGAAGGTTTCTGATGTCGCGCACCGCCGCATCGCCTTTGAGCGCGTTGACCGCGCGTATCCAGCTTGAGTCTTTGCGCGGCGCGATCTGCGGCAGAATCGTCTCGAGTATTTCGCGCAGATCGCCGATAAGTGCGACGTCGGCCTTCACGTTCTTGTTGATTTCCGAAGGATCAATCTCGATGTGTATCTTCTTGGCGTTGGGAGCGTAGCTCGCCAGCACGCCCGTAACCCGGTCGTCGAATCTCATGCCGCAGGCGATAAGCAGGTCAGACTGCTGAATAGCCTGGTTGACCCAGGCTTCGCCATGCATTCCCATCATGCCGAGGGAGAGATCGTGCGAGGCCGGAAAGGCTCCGATACCGAGGAGCGTGGAGGCAACAGGAATCTGAAGGCGCTCTGCCAGCGTACGAAGCTGGTCCATCGCATTGGAATCCAGGACGCCATGACCGGCAAGTATGATCGGGCGCTTGGCTGAGAGAATCAGATTGACGGCTTCGCAGATCACGTCGTGCTCCGCCGAGAGCATGGGGTGCGGACGGTGTGGCATGGGCGCGGCGGCGGCGAAATCGAATTCCGCCGAACCCTGCTGCGCGTCTTTCGTGATGTCTACCAGGACCGGGCCGGGGCGGCCTGAGCTGGCAATGAGAAAAGCCTCGCGGAGCACCGGCGCAATATCCTGCGCGCGCGTAACAATATAGTTGTGCTTCGTGATGGGCAGCGTAATGCCCGTGATGTCAACTTCCTGAAACGCATCAGTGCCGAGCAGCTTGGAGGAAATCTGGCCGGTAATGCAGACCAGCGGCACCGAGTCCATCATCGCCGTGGCGATGCCGGTGACGAGGTTGGTGGCGCCCGGTCCCGAGGTGGCAATCGCGACGCCGACCTTGCCGGAAGCGCGCGAGTATCCGTCAGCCATATGGCAGGCTCCCTGCTCGTGGCGAACCAGGATGTGGCGTATCGGGTACTTGCGCAGAGCGTCGTAGATCGGCAGAATCTGTCCGCCGGGATAGCCGAATACTTCCCTGACGCCCTCGCCTTCGAGGGTGGCCCAGACGATCTCAGCGCCCGTAAGGCGCGTGGGTTGGCTGGTTGCGGGTGCAGGTATTTCGCTCATTGCGGATTCCTCCTCTGGTGCCGGTGCGGGAGCGGGTGCTCAATTATACAAGTGTACCCTGCTGCGTCAGATTCTGGCGGTGTATTGGGGAACAATGGCGCGGAATTGGCCCTCCCGCTTCCCCTTAGAGCCAACTGGACTGGTAAGATTACATGCATCTGCTTACGACGTTTTACAAGGAGATCGAGTTGCATGGCGAAGGCAAAGGAATTTCGGGTGACGATTGAAGACAAGCCGGCCGCTCTCGGGTCGTGCTGCCTCGCCCTCGCTGAGCGCGGGGTGAACATCCTGGCTTTCCAGTCGTTCGTGGAACAGGGCGAAAGCCTGGCTCGCTTTGTGGTCGATGATCCGGATGCCGCTCTTGCCGTCTTGCGAGGTCTTCGTGCCAATTTCGAGCAGGATGACGTTGCCGTTGTCCGCCTGCAGCATCGTCCGGGCGAACTGGGCCGTGCGGCCGTGCGCCTGGGCGAGCACCACATCAACATCAACTATTCTTACTGCGGGCTGGAGCCGGGTTCAACATCGCCCATGGCGGTCTTCGGAGTCGATCAGGTCACCAAGGCAGCGGCCCTGTTAGACGAGATTGAAGCCCGGTAATTTGCGCTGACGATTCTGGCCCGGAACGCATCACGCCGGAACAGCGCCCTTAGAATGCGCTCAACAGGTTGTTGCCGAGCTCCGGAGCAAGGAGCAGACACATCCTGCAAGCCGCGCTCGCCATGTCCTCGTAGTGCGTCAGGACTTCGCGCGCATCCTCAACCTTGCTCACCGAGAACAGCCAGCGCTTGCGGAACATGATCCGGGAGATCATCCCGTTAATCAACAGGCACTCGCGCCTCACCTCGTCCACCACATAGCGGAACTCGGGATCTTGCGCCTTATCTGCCCCCAGAGAATAGGAAGTGAACGAGAGCACGGCCGAGATGTTGCTCTTCATCAGGCGTAATTCAGAGAGTGCCGATTCAAAGAGATCGGAATTGATGGCCGCGGCTTGAATCGGATGCAACGCTTGGATAAGTTCTTCGATCGATCGCACTTCAATTTTTCGCACGTCAATCATTGCTTGCCTTTGTAGGAACCAAACCAGTAATTACCTTAAGGGGTACCACGGAAGGATTCCATCTTCTTCTCTGAATAGTCAAGAGCTTTCTGCAACCGGCGCATTTGTTCCAGTGTTGGGGTGCGGGAAGGGGAATCAGCCTGGGTAAAATACGTTACCCAGGTAACTAAACCAAGGGTGTAACCAAGCATGGAAACAATGCGAAGCGCGTCATGGACCTGCAGGCCGTACATTGCCGACAAGCTGGATGTGAACAGATCTACGGCCATGAACAGCAGAAACCCTACGCCGATTCCATAGGTACGCGGCTGCCAGGGAATTCCAAAGTAAGCCGATACCAGCGCGGTGAAGCCGAACGCGCCGCAGAAAATGATCGAGGCGGAGCGGTTCAGCAGAAACACGGTGTTCATCGTATTTCCGGGGGTTGGTCCCGGAAAACACAGCGCGACCGCTGTTGTCATCAGAACCAGCAGCCCAAGCGCGATCCTGAACCGTCGAAGAGTGCCCTTGGGGAGCGTGGAATAGGGCCGGAACACTGCCGCGAAGATCTCAATCAAAACCGCAACCATCAGGGGAAGGCCGATGAGCCTGGTGCCCCAGTTGATCGAAACATACCAGGGTCTCTCCACAAACGTGACCCAGATCAGCAGGCTCGTCTTAATTGCACAGAACGCAACGTAGATGGCAAAGGCGGGGTGCTGCCGCCAGCGGTCCTTACGCAGAACTAGCGCCAGCAGCCCCCATTGCAGCAATGCATTGAGAATCCAAATCGCCCAGATCCAGCGCATTTCTTCACCACTTCCCAGGTGAAGCCGCCTCATTGAATTTCAGGCGATCGCTGTTCTTACTGGGAAGGAGGCGTGCCAGGGTCGCCGTCGCAGCACAGCGCGCTGCTGGCCCCCTGAGGGGACGATGTGGCGACCGGGCTGGAAGCGTAGGTGGCAAGGGTCAAAACCAGAATTGCGAAAATCGTGATGCGTGCGATCATTCTGTAATCTCCAGGCGGTAGATTGCCGCAACTGGAGCTTAGAACGACCTCGAGCCTGCTCAAACATTGGCGAATCTGCCCCGTTATTGCCTCGGCAGAGACGCATCTGAGGGACTATTATCGCGTTAGTTTCTTCCGATTCCAAGAGTCTTGAAATCTGCAATGGGTTACGGTTCAAGTTAGCATGAATCTTGAACCCCGGTCGGGTTGCGATACCCCGGAAATCGGCGGGGATCGCTGGCGGCACGAAACTCGTGCGCCCCCGGAAGTCCTTCATTTCGCTCGCCGATTGGAGCACACAGCAAGCGGCGGCGCAGCCGGAGTCGGCAGAAGCGGCATGCCTTGAGGTAGTATCCGACTAGCGGGGCAATCACCGATTGGGCGCAAAAGGGATGGATTTACGGATGGATGGGCTGGAACGCCGCCTTCTTGAGGACTTACTGAAGTACAGCGACCATCGCTGCCGCAAGTTGGTGGAACTTGCGGAAGAGGGCGTGTGGGTCTTCAATCGCGAAGAAGTCACAATCTTCGCAAACTCCGAAATGGCTCGAATGCTGGGCTACTCCGCCCAGGAGATGCTGGGAAAGACGCCGCGGGAGTTCCTGGCTGATTCCGAGCCAAGCTCTCTCGCCGAGGATCTGCCTAGCTTTTTGAGTTCCAGCGTCAGGCAACAGTCCGAAATCAAGCTTCGCCACCGGGATGGCTCAGAGGTGTGGGTGAACGTAGTGCTTTATCCGCTTCTCGACGAACGCGGTGAGCTCGCGGGCCGGGCCGGCGTCTTCGGCAACACCACGGCCCGGAAGCGGGCCGAAAAGGCGCTGCGTGAGAGCGAGCGGCGCTATCACGACCTCTTTGCCCACGCTCCCGTCGGAATCTACCGCACCACCAGCGATGGCCTCATCTCGATGGCCAACGAAGCGCTGGTCTCCATGCTGGGATACACCTCGTTCGAGGAGCTGACCGGCCGCAATCTGGACGGCGAGGGATGCGGACCCATCTACCAGCGCGAGTCGTTCCGCGCGCAGATAGAGCGCGACGGGGAGACCCGGGGCGTCGAGTCCGCGTGGAAACGGCGTGATAATTCCGTACTCTTCGTGCGCGAGAACGCTAAGGTTATTCGCGACCCCAGCGGCAAGATCCTCTATTTTGAAGGAACCGTGGAAGACATCACCGAGCGGAAGCTGGCGGAAGAAAAACTCCAGCAATCCGAGGCTCGGCTGCGATCTCTGATCGACAACGCCCCCTACGGTATTTATCAGAGCGATTCGCAGAGCGAGCGATTCCTCGACGTAAACCCTGCGCTGGTGGAGATGCTTGGCTATTCCTCCAGGCGTGAGCTGCTCGCCATTGATATTCCGCGCGATCTGTATGCCAACTCAGGCGATTGCGAGGCGTTCGTGCAGGAGTGCCGCCTGCTGGGGCGCTCCGAGTCGGACAGTACCTGGAAGCGAAGGGATGGCAAGCATCTCCGGGTTCGGGTACGCGGCCGGCAATCCCGTGACGAAGACGGTGGACTCCGCCTTGAGGTCTATGTCGAGGACATCTCGAAGCGGGCTGAGTTGGAGCAGCAGTTGCGCCAGGCTCAGAAAATGGAGGCCGTGGGAAGTCTAGCGGGTGGCGTCGCCCACGACTTCAACAATCTCCTCATGATCATCTCCAGCTACACCCAGATACTCGAGGATGAACTGGCTCCCGGCGATCATCTGCGGCAGCATACGCGGCAGGTTCTCAAGGCCGTGGAGCGCTCTTCCGCGCTGACCCAGCAACTGCTGGCCTTCAGCCGTAAACAGATTCTCTCGCCGCGCATTCTTGACCTCAACACCGTGGTGGAGGAGACCGCAAAGATGATCCGCCGCCTGATCGGCGAAGACATTGAGCTGGTTCTCGCCCTCGAGCGTCCGCTGTGGGTGGTGAAAGCGGACCCGGATCAGATTGGGCAAGTGCTGCTGAATCTCTGCGTGAACGCTCGTGACGCCATGCCCCGCGGCGGCAAGTTGACCATCAGCACCAGCAATTCCAACTTTGGCCGCGAAGCCAGCGAATTGATGCACGGCATTGTTCCGGGCCCATACGCGATGCTGGCCGTCGCCGACAACGGCCTCGGAATGCCGGCTGCCGTGCAGTCGCGCATCTTCGAGCCATTCTTCACCACCAAGCCGATGGGCAAAGGGACTGGACTCGGTCTTTCCATGGTTTACGGCATCGTGAAGCAGAGCGGCGGCTATATCCGGGTGGAGAGTGAGCTGGACCAGGGCACTCGGTTCCAGATTCTCTTCCCGTCCGTGGACGAAGTCGTCACCGAGACCGCGGATAGCGAAACAGTCTCAGTCGCCGGCAACGGGGAGACGATCCTGGTTGCCGAAGACGAAGATGCCCTCCGCGAGTCGATTGTCGCCTACCTGGCCCACCACGGATACAACGTGCTGAAGGCAGCCAACGGGGAAGAGGCGCTGAGCGTCGCAGGGCATCACAATGGCCCCATCCATGTGCTGCTGACCGATGTCGTGATGCCCAGGATGGAGGGCCTCGAGCTGTCAACCGAGTTCGCCAAGACGCGGCCTGGAGTCCCAACCCTCTTCATGTCCGGCTATACCGATCACAGGCTGCTGGATCACTTTCCCCAGGCGCGCCGTCCCACTGTCCTCCAGAAGCCGCTGAACCTGCACTCCCTGCTGGCGATGATTGGCGGCGCAATCAGGAAGAACTCCTAGCGTCCAGCCCGCAAAGCTCCGCCGTACTCTCTCACTGCTGCACGATTTGGATTGCCTTTGGACGCACCTGCTGCTGGTTGAGATCGCGTGCCTCCCACCCGCCCCCCAGCGCCTTGACCAGGTAAACCGAGCTGACCATCTGCTGCCCAAGCAACTGCGTCGCCAGGCGCTCGTTGGTTAGCAGGGTGCTCTGCGCTGTGATCACGTCGAGGTAGGTGGCAATGCCTCCAACGTAGCGGTTGTTGGCGATGGCCAGCTCGCGGCGGGCGTCTTCAACGGCGGCAGCCTGGGTAGTCGCAGCCTGCGAGAGCGTCTCCAGATTGCTGATGCCGTCTTCCACCTGCTGAAAGGCCGTGAGCACGGATTGGCGATAGGTCGCTACGGAAGCGTCATAGGCGGAGCGCGCCGCCGCCAAGTTGGCGCGGTTGCGCCCTCCCTGAAAGACCGGCTCCAGCGCATCGGCGCCAAGTGACCAGAAGAGACTCGGGGCGTTCGCCAGCGTGGCGATCTCGCGGCTCTGCCAGCCGCCGGCGCCGCCCAGCGTGATGTGAGGATAGAAGGCCGCGCGCGCAATTCCAACCTGCGCGTTCGCATAAGCGATCTGGCGCTCGACCGTGGCGATGTCCGGGCGACGCTCCAGCACGTCGGAGGGCAGGCCCAGCGGCACCGGCGGAGGCGTGGCTTTCAGTGGTGCGGCGGAAATCGCAAAGTTCGGTGCAGCCTCTCCGGCCAGCACCGCAATTGCGTGCTCATACTGCGCGCGCGATTGCCTGATGAGCGCGAGTTGGGTCAGCGTCGCGTCCAGCAGCGCGGATTGTTGCGCCACCTCCAGTCCACTGGCGATCCCGCCATTGTGCCGGTTGTTCACCAGTTCCAGGCCTTTTCGCTGGTAGCCCACGTTTTCCTCAACCACCTGCAATTCGGCGTCGAGTTCGCGCAGCGAGAAGTAGTCGGCTGCCATCTCGGCCGTCAGGATCAGTTGCGCGTTCTCGAGGTCGGCGGCCGTGGACTGAAGCGTCGCGTTCGCGGCCTCCACGTTTTTCCGCACCCGTCCGAAAAGGTCCACCTCATAGCTGATGTTGAACGGAACCGTGAAAACATTCTGAGTGTAAGAGGTCGGAACCGTGGCCCCGCTCAAAGGACGATTGGGCCCCGCGGCTTCCCGCACCGCACTGGGGTCGGCGGAGACCTGCGGGAACAATCCCGCGGTGGCAACCTTCGCGATCGAGCGCGCCTGCTCCAGCCTGTCTCGCGCCGCGGCCATTGACTGGTTTGCCGCGAGCAGCTTCTTCTCGTAGGCGTCGAGCGCCGGGTCGTGAAAGACCTGCCACCACGCGCCCTTCGGAATCGCATCCTTGGGCGCGGCCTGCTGCCAGGGTTGCCCCTTCCACTCGGCCGGAACCGTTGTCGTGGGAGCCGTGGCCGCGGGCCGCTGGTAGCGCGGGCCAACCGCGCATCCCGCGCCCAGTGCAAGCATCACCAGAGCAGCAGAGAGCGTAGCTCGCGTGGTTGTGCGGCTCACGACCCGCTCCCCTTCTGGCCGGAGGCCTGCGGCTGGCCTTCCTGCTTCTTTTCCGGCTGCGGCTGTGCAACATTCACAGGCTGCCCATCTTCCAGCGAATCCGAGGGGTTGATGATGATCTGGTCGCTCGCCTCCAGCCCGCCCAGGACTTCCAGCGTCGCGCCGTAATCGCGGCCAATCGTGAGAGGACGCAGTTGCACTTTGTTGTCTGCGCCCACGATGGCGACGCGCGGACCTTCCGCGCGGAAGAGCATCGCATTGACCGGGACCGTGAGCTTCTGAACGTTGGCGCCGACAGCAAAATGAGCCTGTCCGAAGGACCCCGGCAGTAACCGTCCGTCCTTGTTGACCACATCGACTTCGGTCAGCAGCGTGCGGGTTGCCGGGTCAATCGCCTCCGCCGTACGTGCGATTGTGCCTGCGAATTTTTCGCCGGGATATTCCTGCAACGTGATCGTCGCCTTGCCGCCCGCCTTGATATAGGGCGCGTAGGCTTGCGGAACGCTGGTGAAGACTCGCAGCGTGTCCACCTGCGCGATATCGAAGAGTTCCTTGCCGCCGGCGCCCGCGTTGATCAGCGCGCCGGGATCAACATTGCGGCGCGTGAGCACGCCGGAAAACGGCGCGTAGACATTCTTGAAGGATTCAAGCTGTTCGAGGCGGCGTACGTTGGCGTCGGCAGCTACAAGGTTGGCCTTGGCCTGCTGGTATCCGCTGGTTTGCTGATCGGCCTCCTGCGCGGAGACCGAATCGGTCTTGCGCAGGTTCTCCCAGCGTTCGGAGCTGATCTTGGCCAATTCCATCTGCGACAGAATCTGCTGCCGCGCGGCGCGCACCTGGTTCAACTCCTGATCCACCTCCGGGGTGTCGATCTGCGCCAGCAGCTCGCCTTTCTTCACCCGGCTGCCAATGTCTTTGTACCAGCGCACCAGGTAGCCGTTGGTCCGCGCATAGATCGGCGACTCCTTGTAGGCCTGCAGCGATCCGGGCAACGCCAGCTCCACGTCGGGCTTCTCCGCCAGCGGATGAACCACAGCCACCGTCGGCACGGCGCTTTGTTCAGTCTCTTTGGCGAGCGCGCGGCTATGTCCAAGGCGCTCAAATAGAGTGAGTCCGCCCGCGATCAGCAGAACCAGCAGGATCACGCCTGCAATGGTCAATGCCTTGCCCGGAGGCGCTGCCGGAAGCTCGGGCGGGCGCTCGATCCCAGGATGTTGATGCCTCGAGTGTTGCTGGATCGCCTCGATCTCCTCGTCGCGCTGAGCCTGCGAAAGGTGATGTTGCTCTCCGCCGGTCTCCGGTTGCTTCGGGTGAGGTTGCTGAACATCGTTCTCTGCACTCATCATTGACTCCAATATCACGAAAACTGTTTACGCTTCTTCAACGCGGGCGCTCTGGGCTTCACGGCGGCCATGGAAAATAACAAAGATACTCGGCACAAAAAATAGCGTTGCAACCGTGGCAAAGAGCAGTCCGCCGATTACGGCGCGGCCCAGCGGAGCGTTCTGCTCGCCGCCTTCGCCAAAGCCCAGCGCCATTGGAACCATGCCGATCACCATGGCTAGCGCGGTCATCAGCACCGGCCGCATGCGCGTGTATCCCGCGGCAATCGCCGCCTGTAACGCGCCCACTCCCTCGTCCATCTGCTCGCGCGCAAAGCTCACCATCAGGATCGAGTTCGCCGTCGCGACGCCCACGCACATCACTGAGCCAGTCAGCGACGGCACGCTCAAGGTCGTCCGCGTGAGCAGCAGGAACCAGCAGATGCCGGCCAGTGCGCCCGGCAGCGCCGAGATGATGATGAACGGATCAAGCCATGATTGGAAGTTGATGACGATCAGCAGATAGACCAGCACAATCGCTCCCAGCAGTCCAACTCCGAGTCCCAGGAAAGAAGAGCGCATGGTCTTGACCTGGCCGCGAACCACAATCTGCGTGCCGCGCGGCAGCTTTCCATCGAACTCTTTGATGATCTTGTCGGTCGCCGCCGCTACCCCGCCCAGATCGCGGTCCTGCGTGCTGGCATACACGTCAATCACGGGCTGCACCGCGTAGTGGTTCACCACCGCCGGACGCGATACCGGAGTCACCTGCACCAGGTTTCCGATCACCTGCGCCCCCTGCGGAGAGTTGACCGGAACGGCCATCAGGTCATCGAGGCTCGTCATGCGGTATTGCGGCGACTGCACCGCCATCTGGTAGGTAACGCCGTTCTTCGGATTCAGCCAGAAATTAGGCGAGGTCTGGAAGCTGCCCGAGAGCGAGACCAGCACGCCCTGTGCCACGTCGCGCGCATTCAGCCCCACCTGCGTAATGCGGTTGCGGTCGAGCTCCATGTGCAGCGTCGGCGACGAGAGCAGTTGCTGTACGTGTACGTCGGCGGTGCCGGGCACATGCCTCATCTTGTTGGCGATCTGCTGGGCGATGACGTAGTTGCTCTGCATGTCATTGCCCACCACCTGAACGTCAATCGGAGCCGGCAACCCGAAGTTCAGGATCTGGGTCACAATGTCGGCCGGCTGGAAGAAGAACTCCACGCCGGGGAAGCGTTGCGGAAGCACCTGCCGCAGATGCCGGATGTGGTCAGCCGTGGGATGGTGATGCTCGGGGTCAAGCGAGATCAGAATTTCCGCATCGCTGCTGCCCACCGTTCCCGCCGAACTGTACGACTGGTTGATGCCGGAATTCGGCAGCCCGATGTTGTCCAGAATCGTCTGAATCTCGTTGCCCGGAATCTGCCGGTGCAGTTCGGCTTCCACCTCGTCGCAAAGTTTTGCTGTCTCTTCCACGCGCAGGCCGGGGCGGGCGCGCACATGCAATCGCAACAGGCCTGCATCCACCTGCGGGAAGAAGTCCTGCCCAAGAAAAGTGATCAGCCCGAGCGAGAGGAGGCAGAAGAGAAGAAAGAAAGTCACGAAGACGCCGCGATGCTCCAGGGTAGTTTCAAGCATCGACTGGTAGCCATGGCGGAAGTTCTCGAACCTGCGCTCAAAGCCGCGCTGGAAGCGTCCCAGAAATGTCTTGGGTCCGGAGGCGCGATGCTCGTGCCCGCGCATGATGTACATCACCAGCGTCGGAATCAGGGTACGCGAGAGCAGGTAGCTGGCCAGCATGGCGAAGCTCACGGCCTCGGCAAGCGGAACAAACAGAAAACGCGCCACGCCCGAAAGAAAGAACATCGGTACAAACACGATGCAGATGCACAACGTGGAAACAAATGCAGGCACGGCAATCTGCTGCGCGCCGTCGAGAATTGCCGTGCGCATCTCCTTGCCCATGGCAAGGTTGCGCTCGATGTTTTCAATCTCCACGGTGGCGTCGTCCACCAGGATGCCGACGGCCAGCGCCAGCCCGCCCAGGGTCATGATGTTCAGGGTCTCGCCAATCGCGGCCAGCGCGATGATGGAACAGAAGATGGAAAGCGGAATCGAGATGGCGATCACGATCGTCGGCCGCCAGTCGCCGAGGAAGAGCAGAATCATCACCGCCGTCAGCACCGCCGCCAGCAGCGCTTCGTGAATCACGCCCTGGATCGAAGCCCTCACAAACAGCGACTGGTCGAACAGCGCGCTGATCTTCAACTCCGGCGGCAGCGATTGCGCGGCCAGCGGAACAATGCCCTTGATTCCGGCCACAATTTGCAGCGTGGAAGCGCGGCCGTTCTTGTAAATGGACATCAGCGCGCCGCGGTTGCCGTCTTGCCGCACAATGTTTGTCTGCGGCGCAAAGCCGTCGCGGATGTGCGCCACATCGCGGATGTAGAGAGTGCTGCCGTTGCTGGTCTTGACCGGCAGATCGTTCAGCCCCGCGATGGTTTGCGGCGAGCCGTTCATCTCCACGTTGTATTCGAGCGGGCCGAGCTTGGTGGTTCCGGTGGGAAGAATCAGGTTCTGCGCGTTTACCGCGTTGACGATGTCAGTCGGAGAAAGATTGTAGGACTGCAACTTCGGCAGGTCGAGATCCACCTGGATCTGCCGGATCTTGCCGCCGTAGGGATACGGCGTCGCGGCGCCCTGCACGGTCGTCAGCGAGTTGCGCAGAAAGTTCTGGCCAAGATCGAAGAGCGTCTGCTCCGGCAGTGTTTTGCTGCTCAACCCAAGCTGAATGATCGGGGTGGTGGAAGCGCTGTAGGAGATGATCAGCGGCGGCGTGGTTCCAGGGGGCATCGAACGAACGGCCGTCTGCGAAATTGCCGTAACCTGTGCGATAGCCGTCTGAATACTCGTGCCCGAACGGAAGTAGACCTTGATAATGCCAAGGCCGCTTACCGACTGCGATTCCATGTGCTCTACGTTGTTGACCGTCGTCGTGATACTCCGTTCGGAGCCGGAGACGATGCGGTCCGCCATGTCCTGCGGCGACATTCCCGTGTAGAACCAGACCACCGAGACAACCGGAATATCAATGTCCGGAAATATGTCGGTCGGCATCATCAGGACGGTGATCGGCGTCAGAAGAAGGATGACCAACGCCATCACGATAAATGTATAGGGGCGCCTGAGGGCTAACGCAACAATCCACATGAATTGGAATCACTCCACGGTTCGGCTTCTCACGAACGGGAACCCGGCGCTGACGGCGAGAGTCCCCGGGTATTGCCAGTTAGATTCGATACTATGCGTCTTGGATCGAAATTTAAAGTGACACTCTGATTCTCATGCTAGCATCGGGCGATGGGCAAGAAAGTTAATATTGGTTGCGAGGATTCGGCGGGCAAACGGGTGCCGGGGCGGCCGCGGAGCGAACGGGCGCGGCAGGCAATCCTGAGCAGCACGCTGGAGTTCCTGGAACGCAAGGAAAACGGTTTTGCCGATCTCACGATCGAGTACGTTGCCGCCAAGGCCGGCGTCGGCAAGGCAACCGTGTATCGCTGGTGGCCAACCAAGGCTGCGCTGGTGGCCGATGCCTTCGCGGGCAGCGTTACGCAGAAACTCCGCTTTCCTGATACGGGCTCGGTGTCCATGGATATGAGCCAACAGATGCATCAACTGGTGAAGATTTTGCGCAGCCGCCGCGGCCACGTCGTCTCGGCCATCCTCGGTGCCGGACAGAGCGATGGCACCCTGATCAGCGCCTTCCGCGACCGCTTCCTGAAGCCGCGCCGGGCCGAGGCCTACGCCACCCTCCGGCGCGGCATAGTTCGCGGCGAACTGCCTGCGAACGCGGACCTCGATCATGTGCTCGATGCGCTGTACGGCCCCATCTACATGCGGTTCCTGATTCGGCATGACCGCTTGACGCCCAGCTTTGTGGATCACCAGTGTGAGCTGGTTCTGCGCGGCACTCTGCCCTGCGCCGTCAAGACGGCAGACCGGAGCCTGGGAAAAGCCTCTGGCGGAAAATAGCGCAATCAGCGCCAGCAGGAAACCCCGCCAGCGGCGGGGTTTCGCATTTCAGAGTACCTGCCGCGATTACTCGCTCCAGCGCTTGAAAACGAGTGAACCGTTGGTGCCGCCGAAGCCGAAAGAGTTCGACAGCGCATAGTCCAGCGAGGCCGCGCGGGCGTGGTTCGGAACAAAGTCCATGCCGAGGGTTCGCTCGTCCTGGTTTTCCAGGTTAATGGTCGGAGGAAGTTTCTGGTCGCGAAGCGCCAGCAAAGTGATGCCCGCTTCCAGTCCTCCCGCGCCGCCGAGCAGATGGCCGGTCATGGATTTCGTGGAGCTGACGGGGACCGCATACTCGCCGAAGAGATTGCGGATTGCCATCGCCTCCAGCTCGTCTCCAATCGGCGTAGAAGTGCCGTGCGCGTTGACATAGCCGATGTCCGTCGGCTTCAGCTTGGCATCGCGGATCGCGTTGCGCATTACGCGGAACGCTCCCTCGTGCTCAGGCGCGGGCGAGGTGATGTGGTAGGCGTCGCCGCTCATTCCGTAGCCGACAACCTCGGCCAGGATCTTTGCTCCGCGCGCCTTCGCAAATTCAAGCTCTTCCAGAATCAGAATGCCCGAGCCTTCGCCGACCACAAAGCCGTCGCGATCTTTGTCCCACGGGCGGCTGGCGCGCTCCGGTTCCGCATTGCGGGTTGAGAGGGCGCGCATGGCGGCGAATCCGCCCACGCCCATCGGCGTGATCGCGGCCTCGGCCCCTCCGGCAATCATCACGTCGGCATCGCCGCGCTGAATAATCTTGAAGCTGTCTCCAATGGCGTGCGCGCTGGTGGTGCAGGCCGTGGCGCTGGCCAGGTTCGGGCCCTTCGCTCCGTAGCGGATGCTGACCTGTCCGGCGGCGAGATTCACAATGGTCGCGGGAATGAAGAACGGGGAGATCTTGCGTGGCCCGCCCTCCAGCAGCGCCGTGTGTTCGCGCTCAATGATGTCAAAGCCGCCGATGCCGGAGCCAATGTAAACGCCGACGCTCTCTGCATTCTCGGGCGTCACCTTGAGGCCGGACATGCTCATTGCTTCGCTGGCGGCGGCCAGGGCGAAGTGAATGAAGCGGCCCATTTTCTTGATTTCTTTTTTCTCGATGAAATTCAGCGGGTCGAAGTTCTTGACCTCGGCTGCGATCTGGCAGGCAAACAGGCTTGCGTCAAAGCCGGTAATCGGAGCAACGCCGCTCTTTCCCGCCAGGAGGCTTGCCCAGACTTCCTCCGTGGTGTTGCCGACGCCGCAAATCAATCCAAGACCTGTGACTACTACCCGGCGGCTCAAGCTTACTTCCCGCCTTTCGCGTGGGCGTTGACGTAATCGACGGCATCCTTCACGGTCTTGATTTTCTCGGCATCTTCGTCGGGGATTTCAATCTCGAAGGCTTCTTCAAAGGCCATTACGAGTTCGACGATGTCCAGTGAATCCGCACCCAAGTCGTCCTGAAAAGAAGCGCTGGCGGTGACTTCACCTTCGTCCACCCCGAGCTGCTCCACGATGATCTGCTTGACCTTCTCGTCTGCGGAAGCCATTGAACTCTCCTTGTGAAGTGAAAACGGCGTTCGCCGGGCGGCAACGCCCGGCGGCTAGGCTACAGTGGCCGTTCTTTCATTGTACAGAGGTGCGTGCTTCGCTGGTTATTTCGAGGCCTTGGAGTGTGCGCTGATGTAATCCACCGCATCCTTCACGGTCTTGATCTTCTCGGCGTCTTCGTCCGGGATCTCAATGTCAAATGCCTCTTCGAAGGCCATCACGAGTTCAACGATGTCCAGCGAGTCCGCGCCAAGGTCGTCCACGAACGAAGCCGTGGAGGTAACCTCAGCTTCATCCACGCCCAACTGTTCAACGATAATTTGTTTTAATTTCTCTTCGACAGCAGCCATTTTGTTGGCGCCTCCTACAAAAAGTTGAGCCGTCCGGCCAGTGGCCGCGCCATTCAAAACACGTCTATGCGCCTGACGATTCCGATTAGCATCCTAACCGTTCGTTTTTATGAAGGTCAATGCGCAATTGTCGGCCATGGGAGGTTTGTGCCATTCACGCAGGCGGGCGGAAGCTGGAACGCCACTGTTCAGGGCAGGTGGAAATGGTCTCTACTGGAGTGATGCGAGCAGTCGTACAGCGGGTTTCGCGGGCCAGGGTTACGGTGGAGGCGCGCACGGTGGGGCAGATTGAGCGCGGCCTGCTGGTGCTGCTGGGCGTGGGCACGGGCGATGAAGAAAAAGATGCGGAGTACCTGGCAGAGAAGGTTGCGGCGCTGCGGATCTTTGAAGACGCCGAGGGAAAGATGAACCGCAACGTGGGCGAGGCGGCGGGCGCGGTGCTGGCGGTGAGCCAGTTCACGTTGTACGGCGATGCGCGGCGGGGAAAGCGTCCCTCGTTTGACGCAGCGGCGCGGCCAGAGCGGGCGCGCACGCTGTATGAATATTTTGTGGAGCGCGTGCGAGGGCTGGGATTGCGATGTGAAACCGGGCAATTCCAAGCGGAAATGCAGGTGGAACTGGTAAACGACGGCCCGGTGACGATTCTGCTGGATTCGCAGAAAACCTTCTAACCATATACTTTCTGGATAATCCTTTCCGGGCGGCACTTAACTGATTGGTCAATCGTTGGGCGAGGTGCGCAACGATTGGCTGGCTTGGCACCCATCTCTTGCTTCTCTGTTGTCTCTCTGGATAATCCCTGAGCCGAAGATCGATGGGGCGGCGACTGTCTTTCTCCGTCCTGAAATTTCGGTCGGGCGACGAGCGACCTGCGAAGATCCGTCCGCATAAAAACGAAGACAAGAACAAGATCAACTTTCCAACTTCCGTCAGACAACAGGACGGAGGTCAGGGCGCCCGTGACAAAAAAACGGTCAGCCCGAAGGCTGACCGGGACCAGAAGGTCCGTTGGACTACACAAGCACACTAGAAGGTGAGTCTCACATGCATCTGAACGAGGCGTCCAGAAGCCAGAGCTCCGACGAAGGAACCGTAGGGGCTGGTGGTTGAGGAGACGGTTGAGATGATCTGGCCGACGTTGCTCTTGGCGGCATCGTTCGCCGGAAGGTCAAAGTTGGGATGGTTGAGGATGTTGAAGAAGTTTGCGCCGACGGCGAGCTTGGTGCTCTCCCTGAGCGTGAAGGTCTTCATGATCTGCAGATCGGTGTCAAAGTAGCCGGGGCCGCGGAAGCTGTTGCGGGCCAGGTTGCCGAAGTTCTGCTGCGTTCCCTGCACGAAGCTCGTCTGAGCCACGCAGGCTGTGGTCGGGCTGGAGCAGGTGACCTTCGACGAGCCGAGGTAGTCAGCCAGAACCGTTCCTGTGAGCAGGCCGGTTGCATTGTTGATGTCTCCCGGAGCACTGGTGTTGATGAAGCTGAAGGGGTAGCCGCTGTGGTAGTACACGGTTCCGGCCAGACTCCAGGCACTGGCCACCTGGCGCAGAGCGGTGTTTGCAAAGCGCGGAGTGGTGAAGACGTAGTTTGCGTTGAGTCCGTGCCGCGTGTCGTAGTCGGAGCTGCCGTAGTTGAGCTGCGTGCCCTGCGGCGAGATCAGGCCGCGGATGCTGGCGGCGGTTCCAAGGTTGAACTGGTAGATGCACTCATTGGAGCAGGTATCCAGACCGTGGCTCCAGGTGTAGCTGAACGAGCCCTGGAAGAGGCCGGAGAAGCGCCACTTGAAGCTGCCGGTGAGGCCATTGTAGTTGGAGTATCCATTGTTGCTGTATTCCACGATCTGGCCGAAACGGGGGTCCGGGGTTGTGGCCGGTAGCCCGTTCATAGCGACAGACTTGGAGGAAGCGTTGGCGTAGGGGTTCTGGATGAAGAGGTCGAAGCCATGGTTGCCGACGTAATTGACGGTCAGAGCGCCCTTGGAAGTGACCTGCTTCTCGATCTGGTAGTTCCATTCGGTGAACTTGGAGTTCTTCACCAGATTCGGGAATGTGTACATGGGGAGGGTAACTCCCAACGACGTGGTTGTTCCACCGGAGGCGAAGCCCTGCTGGAAGGCTGCGTTCTGCGCCGCAGTGTTGGCGAAGAAGCTGCCGGCGACGCCGGGAGCCGCAATGATGTTGGCACCGGTTGCCGAGTAAGTGGCGACGTTGGGAGCCTGCATGGCAAAGCGCATGAGCGAGGCCGGGAAAAGATCCGAGAAGAGGCCGAGACCGCCGCGCATCACGATGCCGTGGCCGAAGTCATAGACGGCGCCAAAGCGGGGTTCGAAGACGATCTTCTCGATGGACGGGAAGGCGTACTCCTGACCGGTCGCGATGACCTGGTTATAGGGGATGCTGGCGTCATGGGTCAGCGACTCAAAGGGACCGGTGAGGCGGCTGAAGCAGTTCTTGAGGCAGTGGAGGTTGGAGTTGCGGTCAGCGCGCAGCGCGAGGGTGACGGAGAGACGCGAATTCACCTTCCATGCGTCCTGGGCATAGAGACCGAGCGAATAGCTGGTAACCGGAATCTGCCCGATGCTGGGGAAGTTCTGCGAGTAGGTGGAGTTACTGGAGGTGGTGGTGTCAAAGGAGCCGTTGACGAAGTCCACCATGTCGAGGCCGAGGTTGCCGGCGCTGTTGGCGAGGTGATAGTAGTCGCCGAACTTGTTTCCGCGGAAGTTGACGCCGAACTTGAGGTCATGAGCACCGGCGGTGTGGGAGAGATCGTCGATGATCATGTACTGGGTCATGGTGCGGCCGGAGGGGTAATTGTTGTCAGCCCCGCCGAGCGGCGTGATGTTGCTGTCATTAAACGCCATGGTAGTGGGGAAGGTTGCGACAGCCGCGGCGAAGTCCGTAGGACCAAAGATCGCCTTGTACCACGAACCACCAAGAATGAACTGATTGACGGTGCGGGAGCTGAAGATGTGGGTTTCCTGGAGCTGGCCTTCGTAGGCGGGCTGGTTACTGTTGGCGCTGAAGGCCGAGTTGATGGGATCGGTGCTGGTGGCCTGGACGCCGTGATCGCTCTTGAAGCGGCCGAACATGCGATCGTTGTCGTTGAAGTTGTAATCGATTCGGGTCATGAACAGCCACTCGTTCTGGGTGGCGGGCAGAGAGCTGAAATAGGTTGCGGCGCAAGGAGCATAGCCGGTGCCGAACTTGGTGCCACCAATGGTTTGTCCATCAGCAGAACCGCAACCGCCGTCGCCGGTGAGCGGCGTTGCTGCACCCGAGTGCGCGCCCTGATAGAGCTTGAAGATGTTCTGGTAGAAGGGCAGGGCGCTGGGCTGGTTGAGCGCGATGTTTGACTGAACCGCGGTGGCGAAGCCTGGAGTGGGGATGTAAGTTGTGCCGCCGCCGGCGGGCAGGACGACGCGCAGACCTTCGGTGTTGGCAAAGAAGAACAACTTGTTCTTGATCACCGGGCCGCCGATGGAAGCTGCGTACTCGTTGTTGTTGGCAAACGGACGAGTGCCGCCGCCAGCCTTGTTTTCCCAGTCATTGGCGTTCATGGCGCGGCCGTTCCACCAGTAAAGAGCGTTGCCGTGGAAGGCATTGCCGCCGGACTTGGTGACGCTGTTGATCTGTGCGCCTGCCTGGCGGCCGTACTGGCCGGTGTAGCCGTTGGCGACGACGGTCATTTCCTGCAACTCGTTTGCGCCGAGTGTGAGGTTGCTGGCGCCGGAGTTGTTGAGGTTGTTCCAGGAGTCGTTGTTGTCAAAGCCGTTGGTGGTGAAGAGGTTGGCATTGCCGGGGAGACCGTTGGCAGAGAAGTTTCCGTAACCGTTGCCGGTGCTGAGGGTGATGCCAGGGGTGGTGAGGGCGTAAGCCGTGGTGTCATTGCCGGGGGAGGGGATGGTCGCCAGCTCTTCCGGGCTGTAGGTAGTGGTAAGATTGGCGTTTTCCGAGTCAACGAGGTTGGTCTGCTCGATGACGTTGACGACTTCTCCGGCCTGGCCGATGGCGAGGTGGAAATCGGTGTGGGTGGCTTGGCCAACCGAGATCTCGGTGGTGACTTCAACCTTCTTGAAGCCGGCCTGCGCTACCGTAACAGTGTACTTGCCAGGCTTCAGGAGACTGAAGCGGTAGGCACCGGTCTTGTTGGTAGTTGTGGTCTCAATCGAGCCGGTAGCAAGACTCTTGAGGGTGACCTTGGCGTCGGTAACGACGGCGCCCTGCTGGTCGGTGACTGTTCCGGTGAGATCGCCGGAGATGACCGTTTGAGCAAAGGCGGCCAAGGCGGCGAAGAGCATCACGAACAATACGACGGTCAATTTCCTAAACAGAATCCGGTTTCGTGCCATTCACTCGTCCTCTTCTTTGATCGGGTTCGGCAACTGTGTGCCGTTTAGGTATTGCGGTATGAGTGAGGCGGCTTCCTTACGAGGAGCCTCCCCCGGCAAAACGCTTTGTGCCCTGAAGGGGTGGTCAGGTTCGACCTCCCCAAAACGGCCTGCGGAACGCGAGCAACCACTGGATGGCGAGCCGGAACGCGGCATCAGCCAGTACAGATTGAGATACAGCGATGCACGTAGCCCTCCAAAACGCGATTCGCAATAAGCAGCGTATTTGCTGGACCGGAATGCAAGAAATGAATGGGATGTTACAGGGAATGGGATATGGGGCGTTCAGTGTATGAAATGTCATAGGCAGGACGCCTTAGGACGATGGGGATGAAGCAGGGGGCGAATCGAGCCTTTCGGAGGCCGAGCGCCTCCTCAAATTGCGGGAGATGAGGAGCCGGAGGCGAGGGCTTGCATCTGCCGGATGTACGTTGCGGCGTCGAACTTTTTGGCTGCGGCGGGGCCGGACATGTAGCGGATGACTCCGAAGATGGGGCGGTCAAACCACGGGCGGTCGAACTTTCCGGCGATGGCCCAGGCGACGCCGGCGTAGCCGTTGGGATCGCGTCCATCGAGGAAGTATTTGTCGTTGAGGTAGAGGGCCGACTGGTAGGCCGCGGCGGGCGAGGGCGACCACTCCAGGATCTTCTTGGCCCAGTACATACGCATGTAGTTGTGCATCCAGCCGAGATGAAGCATCTGGAGCTGGGCGGCGTTCCAGAGCTGGTCGTGAGTCTGGGTCTGCTCAAGCTGCGCGAGGCTGTAGAGGATGGGGCGCGGGTCGGCGGCGTGGGCGGCGAGAGAGCGGTGAGCCCAGGGTTCGGCGCACTCGATGGAATCGTAGAGCGGATGGAAGTGGACGAAGTTGATGGCGAGCTCACGCCAGGTGATGAGCTGATCGAGATACTTGGCTTTGGACTCCTCGGGGACGGGGGCGGCGCGGACGGCGAGGCCGATGGTGACGGGCGAGATGTGTCCGAAATGGAGGTAGGGCGAGAGGCGGCTGGTGGCGTCGCGCTCCGGCGCGGACTGGAGCGAAGGGTAGGAGGCGAGGCGCTGCGAGACGAAATCGGCGAGGAGGCGGAGAGCTTCGGTGGTTCCGGCCTTGAAGAAAGAGACGGGCGCGACGGAGCGGTCGAGGGAGGTCCAGCGGGCGGTGAGGTCGGAGGCGGGGTCTTCCGAGGCGAGAGGCTCGGAGAGCGGCTCGGCCCAGGTGAAGTTGGCGCGGGGGTTGCAGCAGGGAACGAGGTAGTCATCGAAGAGGGCTTTGAGGCGGGGCCGGATGGTGCGGGCGGCGTACTGCGCCTTGACGAGGAGCTTGCTGGGCACGACAACGTCGGCATCAACGGTGAAGTAAGGGATGTGGAGCTTCTTGGCCAGCACGCTGCGCCAGTGAGCGGCTTCGCGGATGGGGTTCTCGTCACCGACGAGGAGCGCGGCTCCGGCCTGGTGGCAGAAAAGGGCGAGGTCGCTGTGAGGATGGCGGCGCAGGACAAAGGCGATGTTGCGGGCGGCAAGGCGGCGGGCAGTATCCGGAAAAGCCTGCTGCATGAAGGCGTAGTGGCGCAGGTTGGCGTTGGGGTAGGGGACGACGGCGAAGAAGACGACGACCGGGAGGCCGAGGGCGTTGCCGAGTTCGACGGCGAGATCGAGAGCGGGATTGTCGTGGGCGCGCTGGGCGCGCTGCATCCAGTAGACGACGCAGCGGGCAGGCTCGGCGGGCGGGCCGGGGCGGCGGATGGTGACGCGCTCTTTGTATGCGGCGAGGATGGGGGCGATGGAGGGCATGGCGGAGTCCGGAGGTTTCAAAGTTTCAAAGGTTTCAGAGTTTCAAGGTTAAAAGCAAGGGCAGAGTCAAAACCGATTGGCGGGAGAAAGGCCAAGTCAACGGCAAAGTCAAAAACCCCGCCCTAACCAAACGACGGGTTAGGACGGGGCACCCTGGAGTTTGTCTATGCTGCGAGCGTAGGCCGGGCCGTCAGTTATTTACTACTGGGCGCAGAGGATGGCGTCGGCGATGGCGATGGCGATGACGGCGGGGCGGACGGCGTGGACACGGACGATGTGCGCTCCGGCGAGGACGGCGGCGACGGTGGCGGCGAGGGTTGCGGTGTCGGCCGATGCAAGATCGGAGGATGGCGGCGGGGGTGTTCCGGAGAGTTCCGCGAGAGCGCTGAGACGGGCGGCGGCGGTGCGGGTGAGGAAGCTCTTGCGGGAGACGGCGGCGAGGAGAGGGAGTCCGAGGATGTGGAACTCGGAGAAGTGGGCGAGGAGAGGATAGTTCTCGTCGAAGTTTTTGCCGAAGCCAAAGCCGGGATCGATGACGAGAGAGCGGCGCAGGACTCCCTGGTCAAGCGTATCGGAGATGTGCGCGCGGAGCTCTTCACGGACGAGGGAGACGATGTCCGGCGCGGGAGGCTGGTTGCGCCACTGGTGCGGCAGGCCGCGGCTCTGCATGAGGATGGCTCCGCAGGTGAGTTCGCCGACGGTGAGCGGCATGGCGGAGTCCCAGGTGAAGCCGCTGACGTCGTTGACGATCTCGGCTCCGGCAGTGACGGCGAGGCGGGCGACCTTGGCCTTGTAAGTGTCAATCGAGAGGATGGCGCCGGGACGCTGATTCTTGATGGCCTCGATGACGGGAAGGACGCGGGCGAGCTCTTCGTCGGCAGAGACGGCTCCGGCGAGTCCGAGGGATTGCGGGGTTGCAATGCGAACGCCGGGACGGGTGGATTCGCCGCCAATGTCGAGAATGTCAGCGCCTTCGTCGAGGAGGGCGAGGCCGTGGGCGATGGCATCCTGGGGAGAGAGGTAAAGGCCGCCGTCGGAGAAAGAATCCGGCGTGACGTTGAGGACGCCCATGATGAGGGTTCGCTCACCGAGAGGAATGGTGCGGCGGCCTATATCCCATTGGAAGCGGGGGCGCATGGTGGGGAGTGTAGCAGGGAAAGGCTGGGAACCCGCGAATTATGGGAGGCGGGGGCCGGAGACGAAGGGGTTTCCGGGGACGACGAATCGCCACTCATCGAGCGGAGCGCTGGTGACGTTGATGCGGGGCGTGGCCGAGACCTCGGGCCTGGGGCTCCTGTCGTCGGCGATCAGGAGATCGCTGGAGGGCGAGCAGAGATCCTTGGCATTGTCCCGGGGGCGGGTGATGGCGAGCGCCTGGGAGAGGCGTCCGGGGCCCGAGGTGAGAAGGCGGAGCTGGGAGGGACGGGGATTGTCCGGGAGGGTGAGTCCGCGGTGGGCGGCCATCTGCGCCAGTCCGCAGACGGGTTCGAGGGCGCGGAGAAGGATGCATCCGGGGTTTCCCGGAGGCTGGCAACTGATGTTGGTGCAGAAGTGGTTTCCGTAGATGAAATAGATGTAAGCATGGCCGGGCGGGCCGAAGAGGACGGCGTTGCGGGGGGTGAGTCCGCGGTAGGCGTGCGAGCCGGGATCGGCGAGTCCGAGATAGGCTTCGGCTTCAACGATGCGTCCGGCAAGGAGGACGCTTTCATCGCGGCGGATGAGAAGTTTGCCGAGGAGTTCGCGAGCGACAAGGCGGGGATCGCGGGAGAAGAAGGAGCGCGGGAGCGGGGCGATACTGGCGAGGGAGCGGGCGGTGGGCGTCATGAGCGTGGCGTGGAAGATGATTCCATTGGATGAGAGGCGAAGTCAAAAGAGAGGTGGTGACCTTGACGGGAGCAGAGGCAAGGTCAACAACCCTACACAACGAACGGAGCGTTGTGTGGGTCACCGGTTCATTGTGTGGGTCAATCGATCAGATCAAGAGCAACAGCAAGGTCAACAACCCCGCCCTAACCAGAATCGGGTTAGGACGGGGCACCCTGTTGGTTCGCACCCTCCGTGAGGTTTGCAGCATCCCTGTGGGTCGGGCAGAATCTATCGGCTCTGGCTATTTGTGGGCCTTGTACCAGGCGAGGACCTCGTCGGCGTGGCCTTCCGGTTTAACCTTGCGCCAGAGTTGGCCGATGGTTCCGTCGGGCGCGATAAAAAATGTGGTGCGCTCGATGCCCATTACTTTCTTGCCGTACATGTTCTTTTCCTTGAGGACGTCGAAGAGTTTGGCGACATCTTTTTCGGCGTCGGCAAGGAGGGTATAGGGGAGGGTGAATTTCTCCTGGAACTTTTTCTGCGCCTTGGGTGTATCGGGAGAGATGCCGAGGACGGTGAGTCCGGCGCGGGTGAGCTTGGGATAGGTGTCGCGGAATCCGCAGGCCTCGACGGTGCATCCGGGAGTATTGGCGCGAGGGTAGAAGAAGAGCACGACGGGTTTACCCTTGAAGGAGGAGAGAGTGACTGGCTCTCCGTTTTCGTCGGGCAGAGTGAAGTCGGGAGCTTTTTCGTTGACGTCCATGACCATGTATCTATACCGCAAAACGATGCAGGCCGTCACGCTGACGGTGGCGCTCGGGGCGCTTTCTTTTTCCGGCGAGGCACAGTTCCGGGTGGCGGCGCCGGAGCGGAAGACTCCGCGGGCGGTAGCGGTGCTGGAGACCTTCAAGAACGGCTCGCGGCGGCTGATTCCGGTGACCTTCCTCTACGAGAAGAAGTACTACGACGCGACCTTCTACCATGCGACGCCGGTGCCGTTCACGCTGTACTCCGAGACGGTGTACGAGGTGCAGCAGTTCGGCCAGCCGCAGGGAACCTTCACCGTGCAGAGCGCGACGCGCAATGCGGCGGAGTGGTTTGGCAACGGGAAGTTCAAGGGGCTGCCGGATCCTTCACTGATGGCGAAGAAGAAAAAATCGGCTCCGGTGGTGGTGGACGACCCCAGCAAGCCGGTGCTGCACCGCCGCGAGGGAAGCGAGGGCGACAGCCCGGCGGCGCATCCGTCGGCGGCGACATCGAAGAGCGGGCCGGATGCGGAGGAAGATCCGGACAGGCCGAAGCTGCACCGGAGAGAAAACTCGGGCGGAGATTCGGCGGCGGCTCCGGCTTCGGCGGCTCCGCAAGCCCAGGGGCAGGGCGGAGCAGCGGGGCAGGCTGGGGCACAGGCTGGGACTCAATCTGGGAGTCCGGCGCAGAGTAAACCGGAATCGACGGAAGAAAGCTCGGGGCAGGATCCGGACAGACCAAAGCTGCATCGGCGGGATGAGTCGTCCGGCGCGGCGACTCCGGCAGCGGGAACGGCGGGGTCGGCTTCGACGCCGACGGCTTCGGGTTCGACGGCTTCGGGTTCGACGACGGCTACCGGCTCCACGACAACCGTGCCGGCGAGCGCAGCGAAGCCCGCGGCTGGCGCGACGGTGGCGCTGGGACAGGCCGAGCTGACGCCGAGCGACGATCCGGATCATCCGATTTTGCGCCGGGGAAAGCCGGTGCAGGAGCAGGGCGGGCGCGACCTGCCGGACTTCAAGAAGGAAGAACCGGTCTCACGGCAGGTGGCGGTGAGCGACGCTGGAGCGTCCCCGGAGACTCCGACCCTGATCTATGTATGCCGCGAGGAAGAGCGGACGCAGCTTGAGTCCGAGGCGAGGGAGCTGGCACGGGCAGAGCTGCGGCGGCTGAGCGCGTGGCGCGGATTGACCTTGCCGGCGGCGAAGCCCGCGGCGACCGAGATCGTTTCTTCAGCGAAGGGAAAGGCCGGAACGCGAGCGAAATCCCCGGCTGCGGCCGTGCCGGAGCTGAAGCTGACGGAGGAGCAGTTTGTACCGTATGACCTTGACTACAACAACTACGCGACGGTGGTGTACTCGGCGCGTTATGCGCCGGAAGGCGCGGCCGATGTGTCCGCGTCGAGCGGGAAGCCGAAGAGCTGGCTGGTTACTGTGATTGCGCGCGAGGACGAGGGCTACAAGCTGGTGAAGCTGTACAGCGCGGTGAGCAACCCGAGGGAGCTGGATCTGTATCCCGAAGTTCGGCTGGTGGACGTGGTGGATCCGGAGGGATACGGGCACTACGGGATGCTGCTGCGGGAGCAGAAGCGCGAGGGCGTGAGCTGGCTGCTGGGGCGTCCGACGGGGTACGAGTTGCAGACGGTGTTTGAGACGGCGGCGCGGTAGGAGAAAGAAAACTCCGGGCGATTCCCGTGCCGGGCTTGTGAAAAATCCGTGAAAGGAAGATTTCGTGCATCGGTTGGGCGGGTTCTGGAATCTTACCAAGAGTATAGTTGTTACAACGAATAACTGAGGGTGGAGAGAGATGAAGAAACTGATCCTGCTGTTTGCCGCGCTGTTGGCCACCAGTTCGCTGGCGCTGGCCGCCGATACGTACACCATTGATGGAGCGCATTCGTCCACAAACTTTGCGGTAAAGCATATGGGGATTTCGACGGTTCACGGACGCTTTACCGACGTGAGCGGAACGATCCAGTTTGACGAGAAGTCTCCGGACAAGAGTTCCGTGAGCGCCGTGATCAAGACGGCGACGATAAACACCGATAACGCGACGCGCGACAAGCACCTGAACACGCCGGACTTCTTCGACACGGCGACCTACCCGGAGATCCGCTTCCAGAGCACGAGCGTGCGCAACGTGGGCGGCAAGTATATTGCCACCGGCAACCTGACGATCCGCGACGTGACGAAGGTGGTGGAGATTCCGTTTACGGTGGCGCAGGGCAAGGGAATGAAGGGCGAGCTGCGGCTGGGCGTGGAAGCGACGCTGACCATCAATCGCTATGACTACCATGTGAACTACGATCCGACGGGGCTGGGCGTGAGCAAGGAAGTGAACATCGAACTGAGCATTGAAGCGGTGAAGTAAGTATTGAGCAGAGTGCAGAGCAGGACAAAGGGACTCCCGGCGATGGCCGGGAGTTTTTTCGTAAGGGCGAAAGGTTCGAGCGGGCTGGCATCGCCAGGAGACCAGCGGCGGCGGGCTACCCGGTATACTTTTCCAATCATGGAAGAGACCTTGCAGACGGATGCGCGGCTGGGGCGGGCACTGGCGGCGTTGCGGCATCACGGGGCGATGACCTCAGAAGAGCTGGCGGCAGCGGCGGGCTTGACGGCGGCGGACGCAGGCGGCGAAAGCGAGCGGCTGGCCGGGGAGCTGCGCGGGCTGGGCGTGGAAGTTGCAGGCTCGGCCGGGGCGGGCTGGAAGCTGACGGGCGAGGGGGACGTGGCGCTGCCGGAGGTGCTGGAGCCGCTGATTGCGGGGACGATTTTTGCCGGGGGCGTGCGTCACTTTGCGCGGATCGGCTCGACCTCGGCGGCGGCGATGCGGGCGGGCGCGGAAGGCGCGCGCGACGGCTCGGTATGGCTGGCCGAAGAGCAGACGGCGGGCAAGGGCCGCGCCGGGCATGTGTGGAAGTCGAATCCGAAGGATGGAATTTACTGCTCGGCCTTGATGAGGCCGCGGCTGGCTCCAGCGGATGTGATTATTTTTTCCCTGGCGGCGGGGCTGGCGGTGGTGGAGGCGGTGCACGAGGCGACCGGGCTGTGGGGCGACCTGCGCTGGCCGAACGACGTGCTGCTGGGCGGACGCAAGTTCTGCGGCATCCTGACGGAGCTGAACGCCGAGGTGACGCGGGTTCGCTTTGTGGTGGTGGGGATGGGACTGAACGTCAACAACGAGGGGTTTCCGGCGGAGCTGGAGGAGATTGCGACCTCGCTGCGGATGGAGGCGGGACGGCGCTTTGCGCGGGTTCCACTGGTGGCGGCGCTATTGCGGGCTCTGGACCGGGAGCAGGCGGCGCTGCATGGCGGCGTAGCAGCGGCGCGGGAGAGCATTCTGCGGCGCTTCGAGGAGCACTCTTCGTATTGCAAGGGCGCGGCCGTGGCGGTGGAGGAAGACGGCGGCTACGAGGGCGTGACGCGCGGCCTGGACGAGCGGGGCTTCCTGCGGGTGGAGACCGCGCGGGGCCTGCGGACGGTGCTGAGCGGAGGCGTGCGGAAACGGTAGACCAAGGAGCGTGCGATGCCGATGAATCGCGGATTGCTGCGATGGATGAACTGGTGGCCTCCCTTTGCGGGAATGGGGATACGGGTGCGGCGCATCTCGGCGGATTTGCGCGAGGTGGATGTGGAGCTGGTGCAGCGCTTCTGGAATACGAACTACGTGGGCGTGCATTTTGGCGGCTCTCTGTTTGCGATGAGCGACGCGTTCTACATGGTGATGATGCTGGAAAATCTCGGCCCGGAATACATTGTGTGGGACAAGGCGGCGGCGATCCGCTTCCGCAGACCGGCGAAGGGAACAGTGCGGGCGGAGTTCCGGCTGACGCAGGAGCAGATTGACGAGGTGCGGCGGGCGGCGGACAGCTCGCCAAAGGTGGAACCGGTGTTCAGTGTGGAGATCAAGGACCGGAGCGGCGAAGTAGTGGCGGTGGCGGAGCGGACGCTGCATGTGAGGCGGAAGTAAAAGGTTTCAAGGTTTCACAGGTTTCAAGGTTTCAAAGTTGGAAACGCTTGGGAGCATACGGAGTTCCTTCACAAACTGTCATATAATGAAGGTATGGCAATGACATCGCTGAATATCTCGCTACCGGAAGTACTCAAGGAATACGTGGAAGGGCAGGTCGCATCGGGAGACTGGAGCACTCCCAGTGAATACGTCCGCGAGCTGATTCGCCAGGACAAGGAGCGGCGGATGGGGAATCTGGAGCATGATCTGCTGGCCGCCGCCAAGGGGAAGAAGATCGAAGTGTCCATTGCGGATATTCGCAAGAAGGGGTTGATCGCGGCGTTGCGCGAAAAGGCAAAGCGGGCGTGAAGGATGTCCGGATTGTCCTCAGCGAACTCGCCGTTGCGGATATCCTAGAGCAAGCCGACTGGTACGAAGCCCAGGCGGACCAGAGACTGGCAAGCCGATGGGAACAGAGCGTCACCTCCGCGCTTCTGCGCATCTCGCGGAGTCCGAAAACTGGAGCGCTCTGCAAGTTCAGCTCCGAGGAATTGAAGGGAACCCGTCGCCTGCCGGTGACGGGATTTGCAAAACATCTGATTTCTTACCAAGCACAGAAGGACAGGCTTCTCATCCTGCGCGTCATTCACGGCGCTCGCGACCTGGAAAACCTGTTCTCCTAGGACCCCGAGTTCAATTCGGGACACAAGCGCACAGGCTGTTCCCCGGCCCTACGCCCGGAGACAGCATCAGGGAAGCTTGGGCATCCGGCGTGCGTCTTTCTGTTTCCCGATTGGCCGCTTCGGAATACACTTGTACGTTCGGCTGGTTCCGGATTTGCGGAGGGGTGTCCGCGGATTGGGGCGGGCCACAACTGGGGAATGCGGAGGGGTGTCTGCGTTCGTCCCAAAAATTCCACACTCAAGGCGATCTATGAATACGTTTGGCAGCCGTTCTACGCTTCGCGTTGGCAGCAAGCAGTTCGACTTCTTCCGCATTTCCTCCCTGGATCAACATGGGTTCACAACGGCGCGGCTGCCATTTTCGCTGCGCATTCTGCTGGAAAATCTGCTGCGCCGCGAGGATGGCGAGACGGTGACGGCGGAGATGATTCGCGCGGTGGCCGGCTGGACCTCGAAGACGACGAGCGAGCAGGAAATTTCATTTATGCCGAGCCGGGTGCTGCTGCAGGATTTCACCGGCGTTCCGGCGGTGGTGGACCTGGCGGCGATGCGCGACGCGATGGCCCGGCTGGGCGGCGACGCGACGAAGATCAATCCCCTGCAACCGGCCGAGCTGGTGATTGACCACTCGGTGCAGGTGGATGAGTTCGGCACTCCGCAGGCGTTTGATTTGAACGCGGCGCTGGAGTTCCAGCGCAACCAGGAGCGCTATGCCTTCCTGCGCTGGGGACAGGGCGCGCTGAAGAATTTTGCGATTGTGCCGCCGGATACGGGCATTGTTCACCAGATCAACATTGAGTACCTGGCGCGGGTGGTGTTTGTGCTGGAGCAATCAGGTAAAGCCGCCGTTGCTTATCCGGACACGCTCGTAGGGACCGACTCGCACACGACGATGGTGAACGGGCTGGGCGTGCTGGGCTGGGGCGTGGGCGGAATCGAGGCCGAAGCGGCCATGCTGGGACAAGCGGCTTCGATGCTGCTTCCGCAGGTGGTGGGCGTGCGCTTTACGGGCAAGCTGCGCGAGGGCTCGACGGCGACCGACCTGGTGCTGACGGTGACCGAGGCGCTGCGGAAAAAGGGCGTGGTGGGCAAGTTCGTTGAATACTTTGGGCCGAGCCTGGGAACGCTGACGGTGGCCGACCGCACGACGATTGCGAACATGGCTCCCGAGTACGGCGCGACCTGCGGCATCTTCCCGGTGGACGAGGAGACGCTGCGCTACCTGCGGCTGACGGGACGGAGCGAAGAGCAGATTGCGCTGGTGGAGGCCTACTACAAAGAACAGGGATTGTTCCACAACGCGCAGTCTCCCGAGGCGGAATACACGGACGTGCTGCACATTGACCTGGCGGCGATCGAGCCTTCGATTGCGGGGCCGAAGCGTCCGCAGGACAGGGTTGTGCTGGGAGAGGCCGCGGCATCGTTCGATAAGTCTCTGCCTTCTCTGCTGAAGCCGGACGCCAAGGTGGCAACCAAGGCAGCCGGGCGCGCCGACCGCAACTCGAAGGATTACGCGACCGCCCTGCGGCATGGCAGCGTAGTGATTGCGGCGATCACAAGCTGCACGAACACGTCGAATCCGTACGTGCTGGTGGCCGCCGGACTGGTGGCGAAGAAGGCTTTGGCGCTGGGGTTGAAGCGTCCGGGATGGGTGAAGACTTCGCTGGCTCCGGGCTCGAAGGTGGTGACGGACTATTTGAATGCGGCGGGGTTGCAGACCTACCTGGACCAACTGGGATTCAACCTGGTGGGCTACGGCTGCACGACGTGCATTGGAAACTCCGGGCCGCTGCCACAAGAGGTGAGCGACGTGGTGGTGGAGAACGGACTGGTAGTGGCGAGCGTGCTTTCAGGCAATCGCAACTTCGAGGGACGAATTCACTCCGAGGTGCGCGCGAATTACCTGATGTCTCCGCCACTGGTGGTGGCCTTTGCGCTGGCCGGCGAGATGATCGACATGCATCACGACGCAATTGGCACGGGAACCAGCGGTCCGGTGTACCTGAAAGACGTTTGGCCGACGCAGAAGGAAGTGGACGAGGTAGTACACAGGGTCATCACCTCGGAGATGTTCCGCGAGAGCTACAAGACGGTGCTGGACGGCGATGCGCGCTGGCAGGGCTTGAAGGTTCCGGCGGGCGATACGTATGTGTGGGACGCAAAGAGCACCTACATTCAGAATCCTCCGTACTTTGAGGGGATGACGGCCGAGCCGAAGCCGGTTGCGGCGATCAAAGGCGCAAGGGTGCTGGCGCGCTTTGGCCACTCGGTGACGACGGATCATATTTCTCCGGCGGGAAACATCAAGAAAGACAGTCCGGCGGGAAAATACCTGATTGAACATGGCGTGCAGCCGGTGGACTTCAACTCGTACGGCTCGCGCCGTGGCAACCACGAGGTGATGATGCGCGGGACGTTTGCAAACACGCGCATCCGCAACAAGCTGGTGCCGCACATCGAGGGCGGATTCACGAAGGTGATTCCGGGCGGGCAGGAGCTTTCGATCTACGACGCGGCAATGGAATACCGCAAGGCGGGCGTTCCGGTCATCGTGATCGCGGGCAAGGAGTATGGCTCGGGCTCATCACGCGACTGGGCGGCCAAGGGTCCGCTGCTGCTGGGCGTGCGCGCGGTGATCGCCGAGAGCTTTGAGCGCATTCACCGCTCGAACCTGGTGGGGATGGGAATTCTGCCGCTGCAATTCCTGGCGGATCAGAACCCGGAGACTGTCGGGATCACGGGCGAGGAGAGCTACGAAATCCTCGGGCTGGATGCGGCGCTCGCGAACTTTGCACCGGGCAAGACGGTGGAAGTGAAGGCGACGGCTGCGGATGGCTCGGCGAAAACCTTCAAGGCAACACTGCGGATCGATACTCCGCAGGAGGTGCTGTATTACCAGCACGGCGGGATTTTGCAGTACGTGATCCGGCAGTTGGTGAAGTAGGGGAAGGCAAGTTACACAGGTTGCGAGGTTGCACAGGTTACATAGGTAAGAACGAAAGGCGCGGAGATGAGTCCGCGCCTTTTTGCATGGAGTTCAGCGGCACTGGTGGACGTCGTTGCTCTCGTGGAAATCGGCTTGGCCGAAGAGAATGGACCCGCAGTAGAGCTGACCCCACTCTCCGCCCATGTAAGCAAAGCCGTAGATGTCCTGCTGGAATGCGCTCATATGCTGGGCAAGGAAGATGTCCGGATACGGGGATCCTTCGCGAGGTTGGAGAGCGACTCCCCAGAGGCTTTCTTCAACCACGAGACGCACTCCGTGCGGCGTATCCTCCACGAGCTTTGCGGAGCAGTTCCCGGTTGCGCCGCAGAGGCATCTGCCGCGGCGACTGACAAGATAAGAGGAAGTGCCGCCGGGTGCGCCGGGAATCTCCTGCACTGTGGTGGCGGCCTGGATGTCCTCGATGGAGGACATCTCTTTGCAGGACTCCGCAGCTTGCGAAAGATCATCGGCCAGCCACTTCTGCATTCTGGAGGAGAGTAGATGGGGTGACTCTTCCTTAATCAATGAAAAGTTCTTCATCGTGAGCCGCGGTGGCGGGTAGCTGCGCGCCTCGCCCGGCGGGAGTTTGAAAGAGACTTCGACGGTTGTCTCCACGTTGATGGGTATGCGGTTTTCCTTGAAGGGCCTGAATACGTATCGCATGACGGCGTCCCGGGCGGACTCGAAGAAAACAACGGGGCCGGATATCGCCTGGGCCGAGCGAACCTTGCCGTCGGCGGAGACCTGGGCGCGAACGCGGACCACGCCCTCGATTCCTGCGGCTTTCGCGAATGGAGGATAGAGGAGGACGTACGCGCGATCAGAGGCGAGTCCCCGTTTGAGGTGGATGGCTGCCACTTCAGGCGAGACGACCTTTTCCTGCGCTGCGAGTTGCGCGGATACCAGGAGAGCGAGCAAAAGGACTGAGTGCATGCAGGCAATATAACGCAAATGGAAGGGATCAAACGTGGGGCGCGAAAAACGAAAGGCGCGGAGATGAGTCCGCGCCTTCTTGTTATGCGTGTGGCCGGCTGGCTACCAGACTTCGCAGCGTTTTTCCGGCGGGCGCACCATGGTGGAGGTGGCTGGGCAGGAGAATGCTTTCTGGAAGGCGGGCAGGTTGGAGAGCGGTCCGATGACGCGGAACTTGGCGATGGGGTGAGGATCGCCCTGCACCATCAGGCGCTGGGTTTCAGGACGAATCGCATCGCCACGGAACTGTCCCCAGGCGATGAAGAACTGCTGATCCGGGGTGAAGCCGTCGATGGTGGGCAGCGGCGGGCGTCCCTGCTGCGACTTCTTGAATGCGAGGTAGGCGATCTTGGCGCCGCCGAGGTCTCCGATGGATTCGCCGAGGACGAGGTGGCCGTTGTGGTGAATGGTGGGTTCGATGTAATAGCTCTCGAACTGATCGACCACGCACTGGGTTTTGGCCTGGAACTTTTTGAGATCGTCGGCGCTCCACCAGTTGTTGAGTCCGCCGAGAGCGTCATACTGCGCGCCCTGATCGTCGAAGCCGTGGCTGACTTCGTGCCCGATGACGACGCCGATGGAGCCGTAGTTCACGGCATCGTTGGCGAGTCCGTTGAAGGCCGGAGGCTGGAGAATTCCGGCCGGGAAGACGATCTCATTCAACTGCGGATTGTAGTAGGCATCCGAGGTCGGCGGAGTCATTCCCCAGCGGCCACGGTCCACGGGCTTGCCGATGCGGGCGCGGTCGTCGGAGACCTGGAAGCGGCGGCCCTCCAGGACGTCGGCAAAGTAGGCGTCGCGGCGAATCTTGACGCTGCTGTAATCCTTCCACTTGTCGGGGTAGCCGATTTTGGGATTGAAGGTCGCGAGCTTTTCGAGGGCTTTTTTCTTGGTGTCCGGGCCCATCCAGTCAAGGCCGTCGATGGTGTCTCCCATGGCGAGCAGAATGTTTTTCACCATCTCCTGCACGCGGGCCTTGTACTCCGGCGGGAAGTAGCGGGCAACGTACTCCTGCCCGAGGGCCTCGCCGAGGAGACCGTCGGTGCTTTCCACGCAGCGCTTCCAGCGGGGCTTGATCTCCTTGGTCCCGGCCAGGAAGGCGCCGTAGAACTGGAAGTCTTCATCCACGAAGGGCTGCGAAAGCGCATCGGCGGAGTTGTGCAGCACCTGCCACTTGAGATAGATCTTCCACTGCGCCAGCGGAACCTCGGTCAACTGGCGGTCGAACTCCTGCATGAACTTTGGCTGGTCCACGTTGAGATCGGCGGCGGGCAGATGGGTGGCCTTGAAGTAGGCGGGCCAGTCGAAGTGCGTGGCCAGCTTCTCGAATTCAACGAACGTCATCTTGTGATCGGTGGCCGCGGGATCGCGCAGGGCGACGTTATCGAGCGATGCTTCGGCGAACTTGGTCTCCATGGCCATGACGACGGAGGCCATCTGGCCGGCCCTCGCTGGATCGTCGCCAGCGAGCTTCAACATATTGGTCACATGCTGGACGTAGCGGACGCGGGCATCCTGGAAGCGCGCTTCGGGCTTGAGATAGTAATCGCGGTCCGGGAGTCCGAGGCCGGCGGCAAAGACTTCGGCGATGACCTGCGTGGGATTGTGATTGTCCTGCGAGGAGACGATGCCGAAGGGGACGTAGAAGCCTAGGTCGTGGAACTTGATGATGAGCTTCTGCAGGTCCTCGCGGCTCTTGAGCGCGTCGATTTCCTCAAGATACGGGCGGATGGGAGTGAGGCCGAGGCGGTTGACGGCTTTCTCGTCCATGCAGGCGGCATAGAAGTCGCCAATCTGCTGGCGAACGCTTCCGGTGGCCAATCCCTTTTGCCCGGAGACATCGTCGAGGATGTTCTTCAGCTTGTCCTTGGAACCTTCTCCGGCGGCCCAGCGGCGGCTCCAGCGCTGCATGGAGGGAGGGATGGGATTGTTGGCGCGCCAAGTGCCATTGGCATACTCGTAGAAGTCGGTGCATGGATCAATGGAGCGGTTCATGTCGGCGGTTTCCACTCCGCGCCCGACGGGCAACTGGCCAAAGGCCATGGCAGAAGCGGCCAGCAGAAGAATGCTCATTCGCAGGATTCGCATAACGTTCCTTTCAATTTCCGCAGAGCTGCGCGGGAGGCGGTTTTTCCCGGAGGCAGATACGGAGGATAGAGCAAGATTGTTCCTTCGAGCCGCAGGAGTCTGTTGCGGCCGGCGCAGGGCACCGGCCCGCAGCTAGATTCCCACGGCGGTGTAGTCGTCTTCGTCGCCGCTGCGGCGCTTCTCGAACTTGCGATAGGCGTCATAGGGCTTGCGCGCGAAGCGGCGTTTGCGTATCTCGTATCCGGCCCACAGCCCAAGGCCAATGGCTGCAAGGACGCCGACGGCCGTTCCGATGGTGATGGCCGGATGCTCGGTCATGGGGCGCGCCATGCGTCCGCCGCGGAGGACGACCCTGCCGGGAATTCCGAGCTCGCCGCGGAAGTTGACAACCGCGTCGTAGCCTCCGCGCTCAATGGCGCGATAGGCGTTGAGAAAGGTCTTGAGCGAGGGAGTGATGGCGTCTTCGCCGCCATGGACGACGGCATGATGCACGCCGCGCTCCTTCTGGCGCTCCAGCAATTCTTCGAGGGCCGCGCCGAGCGAACTGCCGTGGCTGGCCAGCGAGCGGTAGGCGATGCGTCCGCTCTTATCCACGATGAAGCTGGCGTTGGGCAGCGCGCCGTAACGGCGGTGAATCTCGCCGCCGAGTTCGTCAACGAGGACGGGGAAGGCGATCTGCTCCTGGTCGCGCAGGAGCATGGCGGCGCGGGCTTTGTCTTCCATGGAGTGATGCGGCGGAAGCTCGGCTCCGGGATGCGCCTCACGCACATAGATGAACAGGAACTCGACATCCGCGACCGGGAACTCATGGGCGAGCGAGCGCAAGCCTCCGATGGAGGCCGCCGTCTGCGGGCAGGTGGCGGAGCCGAAGGTGACAACGACGTTGCGCGAGTCTTTGAAATCGGAGAGCTTGACGCGGTCGCCGGAGAGCGAGAGCAGCTCGAAGTCCGGCGCTTTGTCGCCCGGCTCGGGAGCGTGGCTCCAGCGGTCAGAAGGATTGGTCTGAAGCATTTCGCGGCGAAAACGGTCGTAGTTGTAGCGGGTGAATCCGAACATACATGCCTCCGGCGATACGTCGCAATGCCGCCTACGATGATAACGCTTTGCAGGGCGTGTGTGCGGGACGAGGGCCGTGCGAACGCACCCGCCCTCCGGCTTCGCCGGAAGGGTAGAGCACCCGCATTACTCTCCGTCTGCCCTTATGCACCTTGCCTGATGGCCGGGGGCAATTTCGACGAGGGCGGGCATGGTCGCTTCGCAGGCGGGGATGCAAAGCGGACAGCGCGGGGCGAAGGAGCATCCGGGCGGCAGGGCGCCGGGCGAGGGGACTGCGCCCTCGATGGCGTGCAGCGGAACCGATCGGTCCGTCTTGAGCGTGGGGATGGAGCCAAGCAGGCCGCGCGTGTAAGGGTGTGCGGGGCGCTCGAAGAGCTGGCGGGCGGTGGCCGATTCGACGATTCTTCCCGCATACATCACGGCAATGCGGTCACTGACGCGGCCAACGACGGCGAGGTCGTGCGAGACGAAGAGCATGGCGAGGCCGAGGCGCTTGCGCAGGTCGGCGAGCAGTTCCAGAATCTGCGCCTGCACGGTGACGTCGAGGGCGGTGGTGGGCTCGTCGGCGATGAGCAGGGCGGGGCGGTTGACGATGGCCATGGCGATCATGACGCGCTGGCGCTGGCCTCCCGAAAGCTGGTGGGGATAGTCACGCCAGCGGCGCTCCGGCGAAGGGATGGCGACCTCGCGGAGGGCTTCAATGGCGCGCTCGCGGGCTTCGCTGGCGCCCGCGGCCGGCAGCGAAGCGTTACCCGACGCATGTGCGAGTACGGCTTCTGCGATCTGGTCTCCGACGCGCATGACGGGATTGAGCGCGGTCATCGGCTCCTGAAAAATCATGGCCATGCGGAGGCCGCGCAGTTGCTGGAGCTCGGCGGGGCGGGCACAGGCGAGGTCGCGGTTTTCCAGCAGAACCTTGCCGGAGAGGCGCGCCTGGGGCGGCAGCAATCCCATGATGGCCAGCGAAGTAACGCTCTTGCCGGAGCCGGATTCGCCGACGAGGGCGAGAGTTTCTCCGGCGGCAAGGGTCAGCGAGAGGTCGCGCACGGCGGCCACGGGGCCTTGCGGCGAAGGGAACTCAACGGTGAGATTTTGAAGCTCCAGGAGCACGAGAGGTATTGAAACACAAAGGGAGCAGGCAGGGCGCGCGGCATGGTAGGAAACCCCTGCAGGAATGCCCTGCGGCTGTGACAGAGTTTCTGCATTGGCTCGCCGGTTTGCTTCTCCCCGCCGCATTCTCTAAACTTGAATCTCCAAAATTTTTCTGCATTGCGCCTTGTACGCGCGAGCGGAGACCTACCCTATGTCTGATATCAAAGTTCAGCTCCCCGACGGCAGCATCCGAGAAGTTCCACAGGGCACCACCGCCCTCGACATTGCGAAGTCTATTTCGCCGCGCCTCGCCGACGCCGCTCTGGCCGCCAAGCTTGCGCCCCTGGCGGTTGAGAGCAGCCCCACCGATGATGCCTTCACGGTCGTCGACTTGACCCGGCCCATCGAGCAGGATTCGCGGCTGCGTCTGCTCACGGAGAAGGATCCCGAGTCGCTCCAGGTCTTCCATCACTCTTCGGCGCACCTGCTTGCGGCCGCCGTGCTGGAACTTTTCCCGGAGACCAAGCTCGGCCACGGCCCCGCCACCGATACCGGATTCTTCTACGACTTTCTGCGCGAGACGCCCTTCACTCCCGAAGATCTGGAGAAGATCGAAAAGAAGATGAAGGAGATCGTCGACCGCAATGAGCCTTACGCGCGCGACTTCCTGGACCGCGACGAAGGCCTCGAACGCTTCAAGGCTGAAGGCGATTTCATGAAGTGCCATTTCATCGAGCAGTTCACCAAGTCCGATGAAAAGATCTCGCTCTACAAGACGGGCAAGTTTGTCGATTTCTGCCGCGGCCCGCACATCCCTTCCACGGGAAAGATCAAGGCCTTCAAGCTGCTCAACATCGCCGGAGCCTACTGGCTCGGCAAAGAGGGCAATCCCCAGCTTCAGCGCATCTACGGAACCTCGTTCTACTCCAAGAAGGAGATGGACGAGTACATGCGCCAGCTTGAGGAGGCCAAGCGCCGCGACCATCGCGCCCTCGGCCAGCAGCTTGATCTCTACTCGATCCAGGAGCTCGCCGGCCCCGGCCTCATCTTCTGGCATCCCAAGGGTGGGCTGATTCGCACCATCATGGAAGACTGGCTGCGCGCCGAATATCTCAAGCGCGGCTACTCGCTGGTGTTCACTCCGCACGTTGCCCGCCGCGCCCTCTGGCAGGTCTCCGGACACGAAGGCTTCTACGCCGAAAACATGTTTGACACCATGGAGCTCGACGACGCCGAATATCGCCTGAAGCCCATGAACTGCCCCTTCCACATCCTCATTTACAAGGATCAGCTCCGCTCCTACCGCGATCTGCCGGTGCGCCTCGGCGAACTCGGCACCGTCTATCGCTACGAGCGCTCCGGCGTGATGCATGGACTGATGCGCGTCCGCGGCTTTACCCAGGACGACGCGCACATTTTCTGCACTCCTGACCAGATCGAATCCGAAGTCGAGGGCTGCATCGATTTCGCCATCAGCGTCCTGCACACCTTCGGCTTTGAAGAATTCCAGGTCGAGCTCTCCGGCTGGGATCCAGAAGACCGCGCCCACTACGTCGGCTCGCCCGAGCAGTGGGAGTCCTCGCAGAACGCACTCAAGACCGTGCTCGAGCGCAAGGGGATTCCCTACAAGTTCATCCCCGGCGAAGCGGCGTTCTACGGTCCCAAGATCGACGTCAAGCTCGTCGACGCCATCGGCCGTCTCTGGCAGCTCTCCACCGTGCAGTTTGACTTCAATCTTCCGCAGCGCTTCGAGCTGGAATACGTTGGCGAAGACGGACAGCGCCATCAGCCGCTCATGGTTCACCGCGCCCTCTACGGCTCGGTGGAGCGCTTCTTCGGAGTTCTCATCGAGCACTACGCCGGAGCCTTCCCGGTCTGGCTGTCTCCCACCCAGGTCGCCATCGTCCCCATCGCCGAGCGCCATATCGAGTACGCCAACAAGGTTGCCGACGCGCTGAAGGCCATCGGGGCGCGCGTGCACGTGGACGGGCGCAACGAAAAGATGAATGCGAAGATCCGCGAGCACGCCTTGCAGAAGGTTCCGTTCATTCTCATCGTGGGAGACAAGGAAAGCGAGATCGGCGAGGTCAACGTGCGCGTCCGCGGACAGGAAAAGGCCGAGGGCAGCATTACCATCGAAGCCTTTACCGCCCGCGTCCAGCGCCTCATCGAGTCACGCAGCACCAAGCTCGACTGATTCTTCGAACAAAACGAAAGGAGCAGGCCACTCGGCCTGCTCCTTTCGTTTATGAAAGCCGATTTATTGAGTTTCAGGAATGCGTTGGATGGCGTTCGAACCTCTGCTCTGTCATTCACCGATTGAAGCAGTGCTCTTATTCGTCGTCTTCGTCCCAGTCGAACAGCGCGGCCATGGCCAGCGGCGATACGACATAGTCAGCCCGGGGGAGAGCCGCTGGCGCAACACACTGCTCATAGCTGGGAGGGACGGGCGGATAGGCGTTGTCATAGTTCAGCGGGTTTATATCCACGGAAGTCTCCTCCAGCTCGATCATCCCGTGATTCTGTGCCGCTGCAAAGCACTCTTTGATGAAACTGAACTACCCCGTCCCACAATGGGGTACACATGCCAAATCCGGGCGGCGCGATTTTATTCTCGATAAATTCATTCGCCCCTGTTGTATCTCTCATCTTCGCGCGCGCACGCGCTATTATGTTGCAGTGTTAAAACTGCTCGAATTTTATCTGCGCAAGCATCGCCTTGTCCGTGCGGGCGAACGCGTGGGTGTCGCCGTCAGCGGCGGCGCCGACTCGGTGGCCCTGCTGCGCGCGCTCGCCGAGCTTGCTCCAGCGCTGGGCGTTGTGCCATTCGTGCTCCATCTCAATCATGGCCTCCGCGGAGATGACGCCGATGCTGACGAGCAGTTTGTGCGCGAGCTGGCCGCGCGTCTTTCGCTGGAAGCCGCCATCGAGTCCGAGGATGTCGCCTCGCTTGCGGCGCTCTTTCATCTTTCGCTCGAAGCTGCCGGACGCCGCGCCCGCTACGCTTTTTTCCAGCGCGCCGCCGCCACTCACCGCCTTGACTGCGTGGCCACCGCCCACACCCGCGACGACCAGGCGGAGACCATCCTGCTGCGCCTGCTGCGCGGCGCGGGAACCAGCGGCCTCGCCGGAATCCATCGCACCTTCGAGCTTTCGCGCCTAACCGGGGAACTCCCTTTCGGGACGGCAGAGCAGGGGCCGCGCCTCATCCGCCCCCTGCTCTCCGCCAGCCGCCAGCAGATCGAGCAGTATCTGAACGCCCTCGGCCAGTCATTCCGCCAGGATTCCTCCAACCTCAGCCCGGAGTTTCTACGCAACCGCGTGCGCGCCGGTCTGTTGCCGGAGCTGGAGCGGGACTACAATCCGCGTCTGCGCCAGGCCCTGTGCGAGACCGCGGAGATCGCCGCCGCCGAAAACGTATTCTTCGAGGAACGCGTCTCCTCGGCCCTCGGCCCGGGCATCGACTTTGAACAGGGCATGGAGTTGCCGCTTCTTCAGTCCCAGCCCCTCGCATTGCAAAGACGCATCCTGCGAGGTTTGTGCCAGCCCTTCGGCCTTGCGCTGGACTTTGCCCACCTGGAAGCCCTTCGCGAGTTCGCGCTTGCCGGCCGCGCCGAGCGCCTCCGCCTGCCGCGCGGCTTTTCCGCCGAGGTGGTGCGTGCGCCGCAGGGGCCCTCGCGCCTCTTTCTGCGCTCGCCGGAGCCTGATCCTCCGCTGGCCGAGTACGCCTTCGAGCTTCCCGTTCCGGGCGCGGTTTCCATCGGCAGATTTTTTGGGGGACCAGAGACAAGCATTCGTGCTACTTTGCTAGGCGAAGATCCAGCAACTCTGGCTTATAATCGCGCTCACCTGGTGCGCGCAAAGCTGGCGGAGTCCTGTCTCTCGGTTCGTAATCTCCAGCCGGGCGACCGGTATCATCCCTTGTTTTCCAGCGGCGAGAGAAAGGTCAATCGCCTTTTGCAGGGGCTCTCGATTCCGGGCGCGGTCCGCGGAAGCTGGCCGGTGGTTCTGGCGGGAGACAGCATTGTCTGGGCGCCGGGCTTGCCCGTAGCCGCCGTTGCGGCCTGGTCTCCAGGCGATGGTGACGCGATCGCGCTCGAAATTTGTAACGCGACTGGTTCTACTTGCAGCACTTTTAATACTTTATTTTCGGGGCGGTCAGCTTTGTCGCAACATAAGGTCACAAAAGCGCCAGTGGAGGAGAAGTACGACATCGTCGTCTCCGAGGCCCAGTTGCAGACTCGAATTGCCGCTCTTGGCCGCCGCATCTCTCGCGATTACGAGGGCCGCTCGATCTATTGCGTCGGCGTTCTGGAGAACGGCTTCATCTTCCTCGCCGACCTTCTCCGCTCCATCCAGGGCAGCGTTCGCTGCCAGTTCGTCCGCACCAACGTCCGCGAAATCCTGGAGAACAACATCTCGACCACGGAAATCTTCTACACCCCCGAGGTCGATGTAACGGGCCAGCATGTGCTCCTCTGCGAAGGCATTGTCTCCTCGGGGCAAACCACCGAGTTCCTGATCCGGAACCTGAAGGCGCGGGGCGCGGCTTCCATCGCCGTCTGCACCCTGCTGGACCGCCAGTCGGCCCGCCGGGTCGATCTTGAGGTGAATTACTACGGCTTCCAGGTTGGGCCGCAGTGGCTTGCCGGCTTCGGACTCGGATCGCCTACCCTGGAGCGCAATCTTCCTTTTATCTTCGCCGCGCCGGATGTTGACGGTTTATGGTGTCCTGAGAACTGAAGTTGTATACTTATTGATTAACGGGTCTTCCGCGTCTGTACTTCCTCGTATACTCGCGTACTTTCCTGCCGGTAGCGGCGTGGGGCCGCAATCGCATACGGAAGTATTGAAAAACGCGTAAAATCCGATGGGGCGGAAAAAGCTGGGTCCAGCAGCCCGGACGGGCATCTAAAAAGGTGAGTCGTCTCGGCTGAGACTCTTTTCCGTTTTATAGAGGAGCTTTTCGGTGAATTCGACGGTCAAACAGATCGTGTTCTGGCTTGTGATCATTCTCTCGGGCGTATTGCTCTGGTCGGTTGTCCGGAACAACAGCACGGGAGTCAAAGAGCGTGAAGTCAACTTCTCCCAGTTCTTGTCGGAAGTCGACCAGGGAAAAATCAAGGACGTAACCGTCTATGGTCCCGAGGTCCGCGGCAACTACAACAATGAGAAGGCAGGCTTTCACACCACCGTTCCGCCTAACTATACCGACATGTACAAGAGCCTGCGCGATAAGGGCGTGAACATCACGGTCAAGGACGTCAGCGGCGGCGGATGGCCGAGCTGGCTCTTCCAGATGCTTCCTCTCGTCGTGATCCTCGGCCTCTGGTTCTTCATGATCCGCCAGATGCAGTCCGGCGGAAACAAGGCGCTCTCGTTCGGCAAGAGCCGCGCCCGGCTGCTCTCCATGCAACAGAAGAAGGTGACATTCAAAGATGTCGCCGGCGTCGATGAAGCCAAGGAAGAGCTGCACGAGATCATCGAGTTCCTGCGCGAGGCGCAGAAGTTCCAGAAGCTCGGCGGACGCATCCCCAAGGGCGTGCTGCTCGTCGGCTCGCCGGGAACCGGCAAAACCCTGTTGGCCCGCGCCGTTGCCGGCGAAGCCAATGTTCCCTTCTTCTCCATCTCCGGCTCTGACTTTGTCGAGATGTTCGTCGGCGTCGGCGCAAGCCGCGTCCGCGACCTCTTTGAGCAGGGCAAGAAGAACGCCCCCTGCATCATCTTCATCGATGAAATCGACGCCGTCGGCCGCCATCGCGGCGCTGGACTCGGCGGTGGACATGACGAACGCGAGCAGACCCTCAACCAGTTGCTGGTGGAGATGGACGGCTTTGAATCCAATGAAGGCGTCATCCTGATTGCCGCCACCAACCGCCCTGACGTTCTCGATCCCGCGCTGCTTCGCCCCGGCCGCTTTGACCGCCGCGTCGTCGTCGCCCGTCCGGATGTCCGTGGCCGCGAGGAGATCCTCCGCGTCCACACCCGCAAGATTCCCATCAACGATGACGTTGATCTCTCGGTCCTCGCTCGCGGGACACCGGGATTCAGCGGCGCTGATCTGGCCAACATGGTCAATGAAGCCGCGCTGCTCGCCGCCCGCCAGAACCGCAAGACCGTCCTGATGCTCGACTTTGAGCTCGCCAAGGACAAGGTGCTCATGGGCGCCGAACGCCGCTCCATGATCCTGACCGACGAAGAGAAGCGCAACACGGCTTACCACGAGGGCGGACACGCCCTGGTCGCCGCCAAGGTTCCGCACGCCGACCCGCTCCACAAGGTCACCATCATTCCCCGCGGAATGGCTCTCGGCGTAACCATGCAGTTGCCCATCGACGACAAGCACACCTACGACCGCGTCTATCTGGAGAGCCAGTTGGCAATCATGATGGGCGGCCGCGTCGCCGAGGAGATTTTCCTCAAGACGATGACCACCGGCGCAGGCAACGACATTGAACGCGCCACGGAAGTCGCCCGCAAGATGGTTTGCGAGTGGGGCATGAGCCAGCTTGGTCCGCTCACCTTCGGCAAGAAGGAGGAGCAGATCTTCCTGGGCCGTGAGCTTTCCCAGCATCGCGACTACTCCGAGGAGACCGCCCGCGAGATCGACGCCGAAGTCCGCCGCTTTATCGACGCTGCCTACAAAACGGCCTTCGATGTTCTCGACGGTAACCGCGAAGTTCTCGACCACATCGCGCTTGCCCTTCTCGAACGCGAAGTCCTCGACTCCGCCGAGTTGCAGATGATCATCGCAGGCAAGACGCTCCCGGCACGCGTTCAGCCGCCTCCGGCCGATGACTCCGGCGGCGTTCAGCAGGTGCTTCGTCCGGAGTCAAACCGCCAGCCCGGCCTCAACCCCGGCGAGCGGCCCAGCCCCGCATAACCTGTGCCGCCCATGGCGGCAGGGTCGCAATCAGCGCAACACAAGAAGGGTGGCCTCCATGGCCACCCTTCTTCACTGCCGAATTCCTGACGAATCCGTCGCCGCCGGTTATTCCAGACCGACCGGGCTATAGGTGCAGCCGTGGACCTGGTCCGAGTACTCCGGCTGGAACGTGTACAGATGGCCATTGAGCTTCACATTGCCGTAATCCCAGTAGTAGTTGCTGCCAACCTGAATCGACCTGATACAGAGGTCGCCGATCTCGTTGCCAGAGGCAAAAGTCAGGTTCTGCACCCACCAGGCGTCCAGATCCGGGTCGCTGATCGCCTCCGATGTCTCATGCGAGAGGACATTGTTCGTGGAATCGATGAGCTGGCTGTTGGCCGTTCCCGTCGGCGGCACCGAGCAGCCGCTCACATCCTGGTACGGTTCAACCGTGAAGACCGCATGGCCTACGGCATCCGTGAACGTCACCGAACCATGGAAGGCGCAAAAGTAGAAAGTGCTCGAATTGTCCGGCGAGTAGCAGTCGGTCGCGCTCAGGCACATATCCACTCCCTTGGGGAGGAAGATGTGATAGAGATTCCCGAAGCCGTTGCCAGCGACCGAGGCTCCCGCGTGGACCAGCGCCAGAATATCGCTGATCTGCAGCGTGTGGTTCGCCGGGATCGGATAGCCCTCGGCGATGAAGGAGGTTCCCATGGTGTACCGGTTGCTCGCCGTGGAACCCACGTACTGGTCCAGGACGTGAATGAATTCGCTCTGGCCAAGGTCCGTGAGGAAGCCGCTCACATTGCCCCAGTGGCTGGGCGACCGGTTCACGTAGATCGGGTGATGCTCGGTTGTTTCAATCGCAGGATTGTTCCCGGGATTGGTTACATCCGCCGGATAGAACCCCGGCCCAGGGATCGACGGAACCGTAGCCGCGTTGATCGGAGCGCCGCTCCGCACCGTGCGGCTCAAGGGAGAGGCATCGGTGGAGCCGACCAATCCCAGCGCCCGGTAGGAAAATTTCTGTGCCGTGGCGGCGCTATCGGCCGGCCCAACCTTGAGCGGCAACGTCGAGGTATTCTGGCCGTGGGCCATCTCGGCTGACATCAGCACCAAAGCCACTGGCACAACTCGCAACAGTATTGAATTGACTTTCATCGCACCCCTTTTCAGCAGACTTGCTCGGCATCCAGGCACAGCTCTGCACCCGGTTCTTCGTTTGCGCTCCCAGCACTCCTTGTTCCAAAGCCGCTCGGGATAGGTTTCCCTTGCATTTGGAAGAGCCTCTGTCTGGAGTCAGTAAATTGACTGCGCTACGCCTCCCGTTCCCCATGCCAAAGACTGGCACCAAATGGCTAATTGAAGGTATCTGCATTCCTAAATGCTTTAGAATCAGCATCTCTGGAACATTGCAGTGTGAGCTGCTGCAGCCTGAGCGGGGTGAACGCTGGCGGGTTTGCCTTACTCCCGCGTTCCTCCCGTACAATCAGCCATGCTTCCTCGCCCCCACGCCCTCGCTTGCCTGCTGCTGTTCTCTTGCAATTTTCTCGCGGCGCAAAGCCCCGGCCTCGCCGCCCACGTGCTGGGAGACATGTCTTTCCTCGCCTCGGATGCGCTGCGCGGGCGCGGCAGCGCCACCCACGACGAGCTCGTCGCCGCCACCTACGTAGTCTCGCAATTCCAGTCCTTGGGCCTTGAGGATGCCCATCTTCAGCGCGTCCCGCTCGATGGCGGAGGCACAACCTACAATGCGGTGGCCATCCTCCGCGGCTCTGATCCCGAACTCGCCGGCCAGACCCTCCTGCTCAGCTCGCACCTCGACCACCTCGGCGTCCGCCACAACTCCTCAGGCGAGGTCGTCTACCCTGGAGCCGATGACGACGCCAGCGGGACCACCGCCGTGATTGAGCTTGCCCGCTCACTTGCCGCGCTTCCCCAGCGCCCGCGCCGCACCATCGTCTTTGTCTGCTTTGGCAGCGAGGAAACCGGCGGCCAGGGAAACCGCTATTTCCTCGCCAATCCGCCCACGCCGCTTGCCTCCATCGCCGCCAACCTGGAGTTCGAAATGATCGGCCATCCCGATCCCGTTCTCCGCTCCGACCAGCTCTTTCTCACCGGATGGGAGCGCACCGACCTTGGCCCCGCGCTCGCCGCCCACGGCGCACCGCTCGTCGCCGACCCGCATCCCGAGGGACACTTCTTCCAGCGCTCGGACAACTTCGCCCTCGCCCGCCGCGGCATCGTCGCCCAAACCGTTTCCAGCTATGGACTTGGCTCCCACTACCACAAGCCCTCCGACGACCTTGCCCACATCGACTTCCCTCACCTCGCCCGCGCCATCGAATCCATGATCCCGTCCATCCAGTGGCTCGCCAGCTCCGACTGGAAGCCCAATTGGAAGCCCGGCGGAAGACCCTAGCGCCAAGCGCCCGCGGCCGGAATCCCAGCGTTACCCGCCCAGCGTCTGCGACCGGCAGCGGCAGCGTTACCCGCCTCGCGCCCGCGACCGGCAGCGCAGCGTTACCCGCCCAGCGCCAGCGGCCGGCAGCGGCAGCGTTACCCGTCTAAAACCCGCGGCCACAAGGGTTGCCCAACCCGCCCCCTCTGTGCGACATTGTTAAGTCCTGTTCCCCAAAGACCTGCGAGGTGCGCCATGTCTCATTTTTCACCGTTCAAGAACCCGACCCGCAGCTTTGAGAACGCCCTGCGCTGGCTCGCCGACCACGGCTTTGAAGCCACCCAGCCCACCGCCGGCGGCAAGCTCTACCGCATCAGTAAGGATCAGTGTGTCGCCGAAATCGAAGTTGCCGCCGATGGTAACTCCCGCGTCGCCGCTTTCCCTGCCTGCATCGTCGCCGGAGAAGCCGCCACCCTCGTCGACCGCGGCTACCAGAAGTTCTTTAAGACCAGCAAGCTGGAGGTTGCCGCCACCGCCGACCGCCTCGAGAGCCTTCACCGCTTCAGCGAGGAACTGAAGGAGGCGCTCGGCTACACCAGCCTTTACAACGAGGGCCTTGGCACGGTCAGCGGCAGCTACCAGTACGACCGCGTCGTCGGCCGCGATCTCGCCGAAGAGCAGCGCCCCGCCCGCCCCTGGCAGAAGTAAGGCCGCAGCCGTTTTCGCTGTTGCCTTTGCCCTGCTTTTGCTTCTGTTTTGGCTTGAAGGGTCATCCTGAGCGCAGCGAAGGAGCCCAGCGCCGCTGAAAATCTGCTGTGCGGTCCCAGGCTTTCCAACCGCCCTGCCCTGTCCCGCCCTATCCAACTCTCGTTTTCTGTAAACCTTCCTCCGCTTTCCCTCCTCTAACTATCCAAAATGTTTCCGAAGCGGGCCATGCGTGCTGCGCCGCCATGCATGGCCTCGGAAACCTGTCCGCGCTGGCCGCCAGCGGTTCGCGCTGAAAGGGAAATTCGATATGAAGCACGCATTCCGCTTTTTGCTCCTGGCTGCGCTCCTCACCGCCCTCCCGGCATTTGCCGAGCAGAACGATAACGACGCCAACAAGCGCCTCCATGAGGCTTCCGAAGACCTCAACAAGCTCACCAGCGCCGGAGACAGCAACATTCCCGACTCCATCCTCGCCGATGCCAAGTGCATCGCCATCGTCCCATCGCTCGTCAAGGGAGGCTTTATCGTCGGCGGCCAGCATGGCCGAGGCGTCGCCACCTGCCGCATCCCGCACAAGGGCTGGAGCGCGCCTGCCTTCTTCGTCATCACCGGCGGCAGCTTTGGAGCACAGATTGGAGTCGAGGGCGTTGATCTCGTCATGCTCTTCATGAACAACGAGGGCGCCGAAAAGCTCCTGGCCGCCAACTGGAAGATCGGCGCTGACGCCGGAATCGCCGCCGGACCCATCGGCCGCGACGCCAGCGCCAACACCGACTGGAAGATGAACTCCGGCATCCTCACCTACTCCCGCGCCAAGGGAGTCTTCGTCGGAGCCACTCTCAACGGAGCCAACGTCCGCGCCGACGAGGAGGCGATCAGGTCCTTCTACGGACGCCCCCTGAGGTTCCGCGATCTTCTCAACGGCCAGGTCGCTCCTCCGCCCGCCGCCCACGAATTCCTTGCCGACATTCGCCACAACTTCCACGAGGCCGAAGCCGCTAAGTAGCTTCCTCGCGCAATACTAAGGGTCCAGCTTCGGCTGGACCCTTTCTCACTGCATCAGTATGTCTGTAGTGAACAGATTGGGATGTACTAGATTCGTGGCTCAACTCTTATATTGGAGTGCATCGCTATCCGGGCTCGGAGCTCCTTCTTTACGAGCTTGGTCGGAACAACGCTGACAGCAGAAGAAACCAATGGTTCAGCGCACCAAATCTCACTATGAGCGTAGTTCGCAATTAAAGGGACATGTTTCACCCAGAACAGAAACCTACGCCCAGTCTGGGCACATTCTAGTTGGTCAGGTAGGCAGGTAATTGGAAAATCGAACACCCCCAAGTCACTGCGGACACCGCTCTCATTCCACAATACGTCCATTGGTTTGCTGAACCTACTTCGATTGACCGATTGGCCTGTCCCATTGTTAGGGAAGTTTAGACAGGCTGGTAGTATCTGCCCGTGACTGGTTTCATCTGCACGGATGCGGCGATAAAGATATTCAGATTCGTCGAATTCTGGGCGAACTCGACGCCCCCATTGGTACAGCCGGAGAGGACGCTTATCGTGAAAGATGCGCCGAAATATCTCGGATAGTTGTCTCAGTGCTGTCCCCATCGACGACCCAAACAATTGGATTCTCCGTTCGGCTGTACTTGACCGCTAGTGTCTCTCCCGAGTTTAGGCACTCAATGTCAGCATAGCGACCATCCTTGACGAAGCAGATTGCCACGCCTCCCTCGGCGGAAGGCACAATTGCATCCGGGTTGAGTCCAACTTCTATTAACTTATCAACGATGTTACTTGCAGCCGAAATCACAATCTTGGTTGGCACTTCAGCTTCGAAGGTACTGAACGCTCCCGAAAAACCTTCCAAGCTTCCCAGCTTTTGTCTCGCTTCGAGCTTGAACATAGCTTTTGTGAGGAAATCGCTGTCTCCTCTGTGTTCTTCGATCACTCTTGCCGTCTCCATATACGTCTGACAAACTTGCTGGTTAGCAATTACTTCGTCGGAGGTCATGAAATTAGCTGGCTGATACGCGAACAGAAGTGGAATGATCATCTGAACATCTCCCTAGCCTTGTCGGTTATCGCAGCTTCGAAATACTCATTCTTTCGGAGTCGAAACTTGTCAAGTGTATTCCAGATTTCGGCATCGTTCACGGAGAAAGAACTGCTCTCTCGAAACAAATCGATGTCGATGAGAAGGCTAACCCGATTCGGCAGTTGCTCGGGTAGTAAAGTCTCCGTCAATACCAGTTTCCCATTCAGATCGCTTTGGGGCAGTACTAACCGAACCAAGAACTGTTCCAGTTCCTGATCCCCTTCTATTCCGCTATTGGGGAGTGTCTGTATGTAGTCTTCAAATCGAACGGTGCCCTCAACCGCAGGTAAATCCAACACGTTTAAGTAACGTACGGCTACCCGTTCGACAATCTTAGCTTCCGTCGTCTTGACGTAGATATCCCACAGGCGCTGGGCTTCGGCACGGAAAGAGGCCCAATCTTGATATGGAAAAAATCGGCTGAAAGTAAAACCATCCAATCGGCCCTGCACCGCCTGGAGGCGGTCAGTCGAATGATAAATGTAGCCTAGTACGGTTTGACTCGACGAAAAGTTAGGCTGCGGTCCTGGTATCACGCCAGATATTTTGGCTTGCACCATTCCGCGAGTCGCAGCATACGGATACTCCTTTTCGATTACAGACCCGAAGGCCTTCATGGAATCCAAGTTTGAACCGTCGGCGTGCTTTACCCGCAAATCTATTAGAGCCTCTTTGATCGGTGCGCGCGGATAGTGTTTTTCAGCAGGCATAATTTATCTATTCCAAGGATTATACAAGTGATACTTACGATTCAATGTAACTGTTTCTATGCTATGTCTCAAGGTGCTTTCGCGCGGGAGCTTCGGGACCGGCTCCTTTTAGGGAGTTCAGTTTGCGCGTGCGCGAGTTCGCTGACGCAATAAGCTTGCCTGGTCTTGAATCACGCCTGCGGATATGTCTGGCGATCATACAGCAGCTTTGAACCCGTGGTGAGGCCAGCAGCATGTGCACCACCACAATAATCAGGCCCAGTCATCGGCTGTTCTCGCGGCTCCCGTAGGGCTATAACCTCACCTTGCTAAAATAGTAACCAGAGGTTTCCCCCGCTCCGCCCATGTCTTTTTCTGAACATTTCGACGTTGCCGTAGTCGGAGCCGGTCATGCGGGCTGCGAAGCCGCCATGGCTTCGGCGCGCATGGGCCTGCGCACGGCGCTCTTCACCCTCAATGCCGACCTCATCGCGCAAATGTCCTGCAACCCCGCCGTCGGAGGCATCGCCAAGGGACACATCGTCCGCGAGATCGACGCCCTCGGCGGCATCATGGCCGAGGTCACCGACGCCGTCGGAATCCAGTTCCGTCTCCTCAACACCTCGCGCGGCCCCGCCGTCTGGTCGCCCCGCGCCCAGTGTGACAAGCAGGCCTACCGCCTCAAGATGCGCGAAGTTCTCGAGTCCCAGCCCAACCTCCAGATCAAGCAGGCCGAGGTCGCCGAGTTGATTGTCTCCGGCGAGGGCGACGCGCGACGCGTCACCGGACTACGCCTCCGCGATGGCCGCGAGGTCTCTGCCCGCGCCGTCGTCATCACCACCGGAACCTTCCTCAACGGACTCATCCACTGCGGCGAGCAGACCTATCCCGCCGGACGCAGCGGCGAACCGGCGGCCATCCTCCTCGGCGAGAGCCTCAAGGCTCTCGGCTTCCGCCACTGCCGCCTCAAGACCGGAACGCCTCCGCGCCTCGACGGCCGCACCATCGATTTTTCGCGCTTCCAGCCGCAGCCCGGCGACGCCGAGCCCACGCCCTTCAGCTTCCGCACCCGCGCCATCACACAACCGCAGATTTCGTGTTACATCGCCAACACCACCGAAGAGACTCACCGCATCATCCGCGCGAACGTCCACCGCTCGCCCATGTACAGCGGCCAGATTCACTCCACCGGACCGCGCTACTGCCCCTCCATCGAAGACAAGATCGTAAAGTTTCCGGACAAGCTGACCCACCAGCTTTACCTGGAGCCCGAGGGCCTCAACACCCACGAAATCTATCTCAACGGCATGAGCACGTCGCTCCCCGTCGAAGTTCAGCAGGCCATCCTCGCCAGCATTCCCGGCCTTGAGAAGGCGGAAATGCTCCGCCCCGGATACGCCATCGAGTACGACTCCATCGACCCCACCGAGCTTGAGCGCACTCTGGAAACCCGCAAAATTCGCGGCCTCTACCTCGGCGGGCAGATCAACGGCACCAGCGGATACGAAGAAGCCGCCTGCCAGGGACTGATGGCCGGAATCAACGCCGCCCTCGCCCTCAAAGACGAGCCGCCTCTCACCCTCAACCGCAGCGAAGCCTACACGGCCATCCTCATCGACGATCTCATCAGCAAGGGGACCAGCGAGCCGTACCGCATGTTCACCTCGCGCGCCGAGTTCCGCCTGCACCTGCGTATCGACAACGCCGACCGCCGGCTCACGCCCCATGGCCGCCGCGTCGGACTCATCAGCGACCAGGCCTGGCACGACTTTGAAGCCAAGCAGCAGCGCATGGCGCACCTCCGCACTCAGCTTGAAACGCAGCGCGCCGGCTCCGCCTGGGCCGCCACTCTTCCCGCAGCCCTCGTCGAAAAACTCGGCCCCGTCGCCGGACAAACCTACGCCCAGCTCCTGCGCCGTCCCGAGGTCACCATCGACGACCTCACCCCCGTCTGCCGCCAGCTCGCCCCCGAATTTTTCACCCACAATTCGGACTCTGGTGGCCCATATCCGCCTGCTTTTGGCGAATGTGGGGAAGGTGGCTCGCCTGGGGCAGTTGATCTTGCTCTTCCCCGCGCCATCTGGGTCGAACTCAAGTCCGTCGAGACCGAAGTGAAATACGCGGGCTACCTCCAGCAGCAGGAGAAGGCCATCGAGCGTCTCAAGAAGGCCGAGACAAAGACCATCCCCGAGTGGTTCGACTACGCTTCCATCAGCGGACTCTCCCGCGAGATGAAGGAGAAGCTCATCCGCCTCCGCCCCCAAACCATCGGACAAGCCTCGCGCCTCCCCGGCGTCACCCCGGCGGCCGTCGCTCTCCTCAACGTCTATCTTGAAATTCAGTCCCGCCAGCGCCGGCAGGCCAGCGCCCTCGGCACGTAACGGCCCTCTAGTTCGGCCCTCTAGTATTGAAGGGTCACCCTTAGCGCCAGCGAAGGGCCCCAACACCGCTCCCGGCGCCGTTCCAAGCTTTTCGGCCGCAATCGACTTTCTTCTTCTGAACTCGCTCCAGGATGTCTAACTCGACAACAGCGCCGCACCTTCGACACGCGCTCCTGCTCTTTCCTTTGCCTTCAACCTTGCAACCTTGAAACCTGCGCAACTTTGAAACCTCGCTTTTGCGTTACACTTTCCTTTCGTATCCTCCGCTGCGCCGGAGACATCCCAAACGTAAGGTGTCCTCATGAAAGCCATCGGCTATATTCAGTCCTTACCGCCCTCCGACCCCAAATCCCTCTTCGAATTCGAGCTTCCCAAGCCCACTCCCGGCCCGCTTGATCTCCTCGTCGCCGTCCGCGCCGTCTCCGTCAATCCCGTGGACACAAAAATTCGTATGCGCGCCCAGGGCACCGAGGCGCAGCCCAAAATTCTCGGCTTCGATTGCGCCGGCATCGTCGAGTCCGTCGGCTCCGAAGTAAAATTCTTCAAGCCCGGCGATGAAGTCTTCTACGCCGGAACCATCTCCCGCCCCGGCACCAACAGCGAGTTCCATCTCGTCGACTGGCGTCTCGCCGGACACAAGCCGCGCTCCATCTCCTTTGCCGAGGCCGCCGCTCTGCCTCTTACCTCTGTCACCGCCTGGGAGCTGCTCTTCGACCGCCTCCGCATTCCGCTCGGCAAGCCGCAGCAGGCCGGAACGCTTCTCGTCGTCGGAGCCTCCGGCGGCGTCGGTTCCATCCTCGTCCAGCTCGCCCGCCGACTCACCGGACTCACCGTCATCGGCTCCGCCTCCCGCATCGAATCGCAGCACTGGGTTCGCAAGAACGGCGCGCACCATGTCGTCGATCACTCCAGGAAACTCAGCGAGGAAGTCCGCAATCTCGGCATTCAGAACGTGGAATACGTCATCGGACTCACCCACACCGACGAGCATTTCGACGAGATCGTCGAGCTCATCGCCCCGCAAGGCTCGTTCGCTCTCATCGACGATCCCGCACCCCTCGACATCCGCAAGCTCAAAACCAAGTCTGCCTCTCTACACTGGGAGTCCATGTTCACGCGCTCCACATTCCAGACCGCCGATATGGTCGAGCAGCACCGCATCCTTGAGCAAATATCGAAACTTGTCGATGATGGACTCATCCGCACCACCCTCGCCGCCACTGAAGGGCGCATCACCGCCGAGAATCTGCGCCTCGCCCACGCCGGCATCGAGTCCCACAAGTCCATCGGGAAAATTGTTCTCGAAGGTTTCTAGTCTCCGCATCACACATCGAACGTGGCCCGTGTCCACCGCTACTGGCGATTGCGGGCCACTTCCGCGTACGCGCCTGCGCTCTGTCACAAGGCGTGCTGGAGTTTCCATCGCGCCCCCCTTTGTGACCTAAGTCATATCCGCCCGCCCGCGCTCGGCTTACCCTGATGATAGAAAGCTGGAATCATCCTTTGTCGAATACTCATGTCTAATACTGTTGATCACGAGACACCGCAATCCTCTTCCGCCGAAACTCCCGTCACCCCGCCCAAGAAACATCAGGTTCGCCGCATCGCCGCCGACCACTCGCAACGCATCCGCCTCGTCGTGCAGAGCCTCTTTATCGCGCTCAATATTTTTCTCTGCGTGCAGTTCTACTTCTTCGTGCGTTACTTCGAAACCAACGCCACCGGCTCGCATGTCTCCCGCCCCGCCGGAGTTGATGGCTGGCTTCCCATCGCCGGACTGATGAACGTGCGCTACTGGATCGCTACCGGACGCGTCCCCGCCATTCATCCTGCCGCCATGGTCCTCTTCGTCGTCTTCGTCGCCATGAGCCTGCTTCTCAAGCGCGCCTTCTGCAGTTGGCTCTGCCCCGTCGGCACACTCTCCGAATACCTATGGAAAGCGGGCCGCAAGCTCTTCGGACGCAACCTCGTCCTCCCCCGCTGGCTCGATCTTCCGCTGCGCTCCATCAAGTACCTGCTCATGGCCTTCTTCGTGGTCATCATCGGAAGCATGTCCGCCGCCGCCCTCGAAAACTTCATGGTGCAGCCCTACGGCATTCTTGCCGACGTTAAAATGCTGCACTTCTTTCTGCACATGAGCAGCACCGCGCTCATCGTCGTCGCCGTGCTCGCGCTGCTCTCCGTCTTCATCAAGAATTTCTGGTGCCGCTACGCCTGCCCCTACGGCGCGGTAATGTCGATCGCATCGCTCGCCAGCCCCTTCAAAATCCGCCGCGACGAAGAGAGCTGCATCGCCTGCGGCAAGTGCGCCAAGGCCTGCCCGCAGAGTCTCCCCGTCGACCGCCTCCTGCAAATCCGCACCGCCGAGTGCACCGCCTGCATGGAGTGCGTCGCCAGTTGCGGAACGCAGAACGCCTTGCAGTTCGCGCTCCCGCCGCGCCCTTCAACTCCCATCGCCACGCGCTGGACGGGCCGCGCCCTTCCGCCCATCGCCGCCGCCTTTCTTCTCGCCGCGCTCTTCTTCGGAGGCGTAGGCCTGGCGCGCGCAACTCATCACTGGCAAACCAACATCACTGACGACGCTTACCGCGAACTCATCCCCCACGTCGACGACGACACCCACCCCGGCTTCTAGCCGCCACACGCAACAAATGATAGAGGCGCCCCAATTCCCGGAGCGCCTCTTTTTTGCAGAAGTGGGTCCGCTGCCTTTGCTCTTGTTGTTGCTTCTGTCTTTGTTCTTGTCTTAGGGTGTCATTCCGAGCAACGCGAGGAATCCCTGCACCGCCCAAAATCTCCCTTGCGGTTTCAGAGGCACTTCAACCTGCATACGATTGTGATAGATCGACATAAGTGAATATCATTATATATCGATATATATGGATATAACGTACCCCCTCCCTCATTCCCTGCCTCACCGCGCCTTGGTTTATCCTTTACCCATGGAAGCCTCCACCCTCCGCGAACTTCTCTCCCCCTTCATTCCCGCCGCCGAACTCGACGCCCTCCTGCTCTCTTCCATCCAGACTCATCTCGACCTCCTTCTTCGCTGGAACCAGCACATGAATCTCACCGCCCTGCGCTCTCCCGAGGAGATGGTCGCGCGCCACTTCGGCGAGTCCCTTTTCGCCGCCCGCCAGCTTTTTCCCCGCGATTCCACCCTTGACGTCTTCGACCTCGGCTCCGGCGCCGGATTCCCGGGCCTTCCCATGAGGTATTGGGCTCCTAAGCTCAAGCTCACGCTCATCGAGGGTCACGGCAAGAAGGCGACCTTCCTGCGCGAGGTGGGACGCGCCCTCCAGCTCTCCGATCTCACCGTCCTCAACACCCGCGCGGAGTCCATCCCCCAACGCGCCAGCCTGGTCACCATGCGCGCCGTCGAGAAGTTCGATCAGTCGCTCATCGCCGCTTCCAGGCTCCTCGCCCCCGGCGGCCAGCTCGCCATTCTCATCGGCGAAGCTCAGCGCGAGCGTTCCCTCGTACTTCTGCCCCCCGGCGAGGTATCGTCCCTCGATCTTCCTTCCTCCGAGCAGCGCATCCTGCTCACCTGGAAGCCGTTCTAATTGTTCCACGTGGAACACCCCGCGCCTGCGGCTGGAAGCAACGCGTTACCCACCTAGCGTCCGCGACTGGCAGCGTAGCGTTACCCCCCATGCGCCTGCGGCGGGCAGCGCCAGCGTTACCCCCCATGCGCCTGCGGCGGGCAGCCCCTGCGCCTGCGGCGGGCAGCGCCAGCGTTACCCCCCGGGGTCTGCGACCGGCAGCAGCGCGTTACCCACCCCTGCGCCTGCGGCTGGCAGCGCCAGCGTTACCCCCTGCGCCTGCGGCTGGCAGCGCCAGCGTTACCCACCACTCCCTCCCCCATGTTCCACGTGGAACATTTCCACCGTTCTGCACAGCTTTCCGCACTTATCCACCGCTTCCGCACCGCACCGCCGCCGCTTTGCCATTGCCCAGCCCCCTTCCACCCGTTACCCTCATCGTATCCACATTCGCAGCCGCCGACCTTCCACTCCCCGGCTGCCCGGAGCCTCCTATGTCTCGGGTCATCGCCATCGCCAACCAAAAAGGCGGAGTAGGGAAGACCACCACCAGCATCAACCTCGCCGCCAGCTTCGCCGCCAGCGGAGTCCCAACCCTCCTCGTCGATTGCGACCCGCAATCCAACTCATCCTCCGGCCTCGGACTCCAGAAAGACGCCAACCGCCCCGGAACCTACGACCTCCTCATGGGCGACGCCGACGCGCCAGACCTGCTTCAGCCCTCCGAAATCGACCTTCTCAAGATCATTCCCTCCTCCAAGAACCTCATCGGAGCCAACGTCGAGCTCGTCAATGTCGAATACCGCGAATACCGCCTCCGCCACGCGCTCCAGTCCATCCGGGATCAATTCCAGGTCATCGTTCTCGACTGTCCCCCGGCGCTCGACCTCCTGACCCTCAATGCCCTCGTCGCCGCCGACTCCGTCCTCGTCCCCATGCAGGCCGAGTATTTCGCCCTCGAAGGCGTCAGCGAGTTGCTGGATACCATTGAGCGCATTCGCCAGACCCTCAATCCCAGCCTCTTCGTCGAGGGCGTCGCCCTCACCATGTACGACGACCGAACCAACCTCGCCCAGGGAGTTTCCAATGAGCTCAAGACCTTCTTCGGCGACCTGCTCTACGAGACGGCGATCCCGCGCAACATCCGCCTCGCCGAGGCCCCCAGCCATGGAAAACCGGCGATCCTCTACGATCCCAAGTCCCGCGGCGCCGAAAGCTACGTCAAACTCGCCGAAGAAGTCATGGCCCGCATCAAGAACCGGAACACCGTCACCGTTCAACCAACCGCATAGCGAGGTAAACCATTGAACCCGAACCACGACAAACGGAAAGCCCTCGGACGCGGCCTCGAAACTCTTCTCCCCGCCGCCCGTGGCATCCAGGCCGCCATTCCCGCAGCGCCCCAGCAGCCCGCCGCTGACACCGTCCGCGACATCCCCGTCGAACTCATCGACCGCAACCCCTACCAAACGCGGACGCACTTCGATGAAACCGCTCTCAACGAGCTGGCCGAGTCCATCAAGGTCTCCGGCGTCGTCCAGCCCGTCACCGTCCGCCAGCACTCAGGACGCTTCCAGCTCATCACCGGCGAACGCCGTTGGCTCGCCTCCCAGCGCGCCGGCAAAGCCACGGTGCCCGCCATCGTCCGCCAGGTCTCCAACGAGCAGGCCATGGAGATCACCATCATCGAGAACCTCCAGCGCGAGGATCTCAACCCCGTCGAGCAGGCCCACGCCTACGAGCGACTCTCCCGCGACTTCGGACTTACCCAGGAACAGATGGCGCAGCGCACCGGCAAGGACCGCTCCTCGGTCGCCAACTTCCTCCGCCTTCTCAAGCTCCCGCCTGAGGTCCTCAAGCTCGTCGAAGCCAACAAGCTCGCCTTCGGGCACGCCAAGGCGCTCATGGGGCTCGATTCCCAGGAATCCATGCTGAAACTCGCCCACCGCGCCGTTCAGCTCTCCATGTCCGTCCGCCAGGTCGAAGGCTCCGTTTACAACCTCATGCATCCCGAGCCGCCCGCGCCCAAGCCCGAGCGCGTCCTCGATCCCAACGTCCGCGAGGCCGAACAGCTCCTCCAGCGCTCGCTCGGCATCCGCGTCCAGATCCAGGACCATCACGGCAAAGGCAAAATCGTCCTCGAATACAAAACGCTCGAAGACTTCGATCGCGTCCTCGAAGTCCTCAACGTCCAGCGGTAAGCGCAACAGGAACGGGCAGCCCCAGGCTGCCCGTTCTCTCACCTCACATACATTCACATATGTCGATCTATAATCGTGGTGCACGCCGAAAGGCCCGCTCTTCCGCCCGCCTTCCGGTGCAGGGCGTGGAAATTGCCTCCCGCGGCTGCGCCTCGCCCTGTTTACTATCTGTGCAACGCTCCGACAAGTCGGCCATACACAAAGAGGCAATGGTCGCCGACCTCGCCCAACCATTGCCTCTTTTGTAAACACCGGCCTTCCAACGATTCACCACCTGGTCAATCGTTGCCTGTCGCGCTAGCTCTTCTTCTCAGTCTCTTTTTTGTCGCGCGCGCACTTGCCCTTTTTGCAGCAATCCATTTCCTTGGACATGTTGCCGTCCTTGTCCTTCTTGCAACACTCCATTTTGTTGTCCTTGTCGCGCTTACAAGCCGCATGATCAGCGGGCTTGGACGCATCCGGCGCAGCCTGCGCCAGCATCGACGCCGCGCCAAGCAACATCACTGCAACGATTCCACGAATCTTCATCCCACACTCTCCTTCGAAATCCAGCTCAGGGATTATATCCCGCTTCCCTTTCTGCCGCCACGCGCATCCCGCGAATCTTCCACGCCATTCCCTCATCTAACCCTCCGTTCACCCTGCGCGAGGAGAAGCCCTTTGCACCGCACTACGCTTGGCGATTTCGAACTCACCGTCATCACCGACGGACTCTACTATCTCGATGGCGGCGCCTTGTTCGGCGTGGTTCCCAAGCCGCTCTGGGAGAAGAAACTGCCCGCCGACGAACACAATCGTCTGCACGTCGCCATGAACTCGCTCGCCATCCGCACCGGTGAACACACCATCCTCATCGACACCGGCGCGGGCAACAAACTCGCGGAGAAGACCCGCCGCATCTTCGACGTCGAGGAGAGCCTGCTCGCGAATCTTGCCGTCGCCGGCTTTGCTCCCGATGATTTCGACATCGTCATCAACACTCATCTTCACTTCGACCACTCCGGCTGGAACACCACCCGCCGCGCCGATGGAACCATCATTCCCACCTTTCCTCGCGCCCGCTACTACTATCAGCGCGGAGAACTCGCGCACGCCCACCAGCAGCATGAGCGCGACCGCGTCAGCTACCTTACCGACAACTACGATCCCCTCGTCGCCAGTGGACGCGCAACGCTCCTCGACGGCGACTCCGCCATCGTTCCCGGCATCCGCGTGCAGATTTTTCCCGGCCACACGGAACATCACCAAGCCGTCATCATCGAGAGCCAAAACAAAAAGGCCGCCTATGTCGGCGACCTCATCCCTACCTCAGCTCATCTTCACCCAACCTGGGTTTTGGGCTACGATCTGTCGCCCATCGACTGCATCGACAGCCGCCATCGTTATTATCGCAACGCGATTCCAGAACGCTGGCTCACCGTCTTTACCCACGATCCCGCAACCCCGTGGGCCTACATCTCCCGCGATGAAGCCGGGCGCTATCTTGCCGAGCCCGTGGTATCCGTCGCGGATCAGATTTCGATCACGTCCGCCAAAGCGTTGAGGTAACGCACAATCTCCTGCCTCTCCGCCATCGCCAGTTCCACGAACTCAACGCCGCAGCGGAAGCCGCGCCGGTTGCGCACCACCGCTCGGATTTTCATCGCCTCCGCCCCGTGCGAGAGCGCCAGGTAAACAAGCAGCGGTGTTCCCGGCTCCAGTGTTTCCGAGGCGTACACGCTCATACCGCCTTCGCTCAACTCAAACGTGCGAACCACAAAAGCCTCATCTTCAGGCTCTTCGAGGCGCCGCAGTTTGACGCGCATATCGACCTTGAATCGTTTCCACCTACGCGTTGGCGTCTCCACTTACGCACCTCACTTGCACACCGGCGCCCGAGGGCTCCAAAGTTTCCGCCGCGCCATTCTACTTCGCGCGGATGCCCCAGCGCCTCTGAAATTTTTGCAATAAACTCAGCTTTTCCGCGTCCAGCCCGATAAAGCGAAAGCCGTAGCGGAAGCCGTTCCGGCTCTGCGCCTTCACCTCGGCGCGGAAGCTGTCCTGCATGGTTGGAAACACGAGTTCCACCTCGACCCGCTCTCCGTCCGGAATCTCCACGGGCGAGACTACGCCCACCCCGCCCTCCGAGACGTCCACCGTCCGCACGGTGAACTCCTTATCTTCTACAAACACCTTCGCGCGCACATCCACTGCGTATCTCGTGTACTTCCGCACCGCCGCATAGCTGGAAGACATTCCTGTTCCTTTTTACGAATGTATTCGACTGCCACTGCAGGACAGATGCTTTCTAACCGCAACACTCGTTGAAACTCTGCTCCGGCGTCGCCGCCGGCTCTTCGCACTCCGCTGCCGGACGCGCAAAAAACACTTCGACGGATTCCACGATCTGCGCTTCGCTCTTCGACTCGTAGATGGCCTTGCGCAACTTTGCTCCGCCCTCTACTCCGTGTGTAAACCATGACGCAAACTGTTTCATCTTGCCGCTGGAGTCCGGAAAGCCCTCTTCCATCAGCATTCTGAAGTAGCGCCGGATCATCTCATAGCGATCGGCTCTCGAAGCAACATCATAACTGCCCGTCGCCGTGTATTGCGAGATCTGCCGGAAGATCCATGGATTCGAAGCCGCCGCGCGCCCGATCATCACACCATCGCAACCCGTCTCGGCCACCATCGCGCGGGCGTCTTCCGGCGTCCGAATGTCGCCGTTGCCAATCACCGGAATCGAAACCAGCGACTTCAGCTCGGCGATCCACTGCCACTGCGCCTGTCCGGTGTAGCCCTGCTCGCGGGTGCGCGCATGCATCGCCACGGCGTCCAGTCCGCAGTCCTCGGCCATCTTGCCCAGCTCGCGGAAGACCAGCTCGCTTTCGCTCCATCCCGCCCGGAACTTCACCGTGAACGGAATCTTCACCGCGCCGCGCACGGACTCGAAGATCTTCCGGATCAGCGGCAGCTCGCGCAACAGTCCGCTGCCGCCGTTGCACTTCACCACTTTCTTCGCCGGGCAGCCCAGGTTCAAATCCACCAGGTCAAAGCCGAGGCCCTCGACGACCCGCGCCGCCTCGCCCAGTGAATCCGGATTCGAGCCGAACAGTTGTGACGAAATCGGATGCTCGCCCGGATAGAAATGCAGATAGCGCTTGGCCTTCTTGTCCCTCTTGGCCATCACGCCGTCGGCGGAAGTAAATTCCGTCATCAGCAATCCGCAGCCGTCCATCTCGCGGATGAAGCGCCGGAAGACCGTATCGGTGATGCCAGCCATCGGCGCAAGCACCGTCGCGGGAGCGATCTCGACGCTTCCAATCTTCAGCCTGGCGGGCACGCGCACGTCAGCCGGAGCCACGCGAACCAGCGGGTTGTCATAAAACTTATGCACGCTTCTATTGTATCGGTTCTTTGGGATTGCTTCGCCGCTTGTGCGCCTGGGCCGCAAACAGTAAGCCCTCGCCGAAGCGAGGGCTCAATTCTTGCGCCGAGGGCATCTTCACCCCAGCAAGGATCGCTTGCCGGAGACCCCGATCACCCACGGAGTTAGTTCTGTTCGGTCTTTGCCGGTTCCGCCTTGGGTTCGTTCTTGGCATACTTGCGGCGGAAGCGTTCAATACGGCCAGCGGTGTCGAGCACCTTCTGTTTGCCGGTAAAGAACGGGTGGCAGGCCGAGCAGATTTCAACGTGGATGTCGCCATGGTTGGTGCTGCGCGTAACAAAGCTGTTACCGCAAGCGCACTTTACATGGATTTCTTCGTACTTCGGGTGGGTTGCTGCTTTCATAGTCCTCATCCGTCTGTCAAACACAGACTCTCTAGTGTAACCCGCCACTTCGCTGCCCGGCAACTTCAGTTGAGCTTCTCGCGTCTCCGCCTGCCCGCGGCCTGCGCCACCCGGAAGACGTTCCAGCAGAACGCGCAGCTCCCGCAGACGATGGCAACCGGAATCGAGATGTAGCGGTAGGCCATGCTCATATCCGGCGTCCGGTGCTGCAAGGCGCTGAAGGCCAGCACGCCCAGAATTCCGCAGAACAAGGCCACGCCCATCCCCAGCCCCGCCCACAGCACTGTCAGAAAGAGCACACGAAAGCCCTTCATCAGGCTCCAGACCAGCCAACTTGGTTCCCTCATCGGCTCGCCGTCCACCAGCGTCTTGCTTCCGCGCGCCTCCATTTCGCTGAGCTTCACTCTTTCCTCCGTGTTAATCGCAAACCAGCGTACGCCAGCGGCCAGCCTGCGATAGAATCATAGTTTCCTATGTCCCACATCCAACAGGCAACCACGCACTCACCCGCCGAAGTATTAAGGATCTCTCCCGTGCAGCAAGCGCCCAACGGCATTTGTTATGCCTCAAGCGGCGAGGTCAACCTTTCCTCCGACGAGTTACAGCGCATGGTCGGCGCCGTTCCCGCGCCGATTGCGGCGGTCATGGCTCGCAAGGCATTTTACTTTGTGCCTCTCGCGGTGGCCGATGGCGACCAGACCTTGATTGCCGACCGTTACGATGTGCTGCTCAGCGACCGCGCCGTCTGCCACCGCAATCTTACGCTTGGCGATGCGCAATGCGTCTTCATCTCCACGCGCCTCATGGATGATCGTTTCTCCGTGGCCTTTGAGTTCTACATCAATGTTGCGCACGCCTTTGCTGACCAGACCGGCTTTTCGCAAGACTTCGCCGACCTGGTCTGGAAACAGGCGCAGGATAAGACCAAGGGCGAAACCTCTCTCGACGCCCATGAGCTGCGCAAGATTGTGACCTCCACCGCCCCCGACGCGGAGAAGGCGCGGCAGGAGTATTTTGAAACCACCTTCGCCGACGCGATTGCAATCTACCTGCTTTCGCTCTACCTCGATGTGGACTACTACGAACTTCGCGAGCGCGATTATCCCCTGCTGGCTCCTCCGGCCATGGCCGAGCGCCTGCGCAAGGTGAATGAATTATTCCCGGCTCCGCGCGGCTTCGAATTCAACATCTTCTACAAACGCCGTCCCGAGCAACGCTAGCGCCCGAGGCACACCATGATCGCGCATCTTCGCGGAACGCTTCTCGCAACCTCGCCGGGCCGTGCCATCGTGGACTGCAACGGCGTCGGCTATGACGTCACAGTTTCCATGAATACCTTTGCCGAACTGCCCGAGGCCGGCAAGGAGGTCGCGCTCTTCATCTTTACCCATGTGCGTGAAGATCAGATCGCGCTCTTCGGCTTTCATCGCGCCGAAGAAAAAGCGCTCTTCGAGAAGCTGCTCTCCGTCAGCGGCATCGGCCCAAAACTCGCGGTGAATATCCTGGGCGGCATGAAGACCCTGGATCTGGTAGGAACCATCCGTGGCGGCGATGCGGCAAAGCTCACGCGCATGCCCGGAGTAGGGAAGAAGACCGCCGAACGCATGGTGCTCGAACTCAAGGACAAGCTCGCCGATTTCGCAGCCGCTCCTGCCGCGCCACGCCCCCGTCATCTGCTTGAGGATGACGTTCTCTCCGCTCTCATCAACCTTGGCTACCAGGCCGCCGCCGCTGAGAAAGCGCTCGAAAAGCTCGGTCCCGCCGAAGGCCGCAGCTTTGAACAGCTCTTCCGCGCCGCCCTTACTCAGCTCTCCCACTAGGAAGCGCGTCGCGTGTTGCCGCCAGCACCACCGAAAAAGCCGTCCCACTCTTGCCCTTCGCCGTCCGCGAGCGGAAGCGGATCGAGCCGCCGTGCTTTTCCACGATCTGCTTGCTCACCCACAGTCCGAGTCCGGTGCCGGTTGAGCGCTTGGTGGTGAAGAGCGCTTCGAAGATGCGGGGCCGAATCTCCTGCTTGATGCCGGTTCCGTTGTCGGCCACCGTGATGCGTACTGTCCGCACTCCGCTCACGGCGCACTTCGCGCTGGAGATGCGGATCTTCACCGTGCCATTCTCCGCAATCGAATCCAGGCTGTTTGCCAGCAGGTTTGAAAATACCTGCCGCAACTCGCCGCTGCTGGACATAACCTCAGGCTCTCCGCGGTAGAGCTTTTCAATCTTCGCCTGCTTTGCCTTGATCCTGCTTTGCAGCAGGTCCAGCGCGGAATCCATGATCGCGCTCACCGGCATCAGCGACGTTGTGCCGGATTCGCGATAGAAGCCCAGCACCTGCCGTGTAATGTGCGAGATGCGCTTCAGTTCTTCTTCGGCCAGGTCCAGATATTCCAGCGCCGGAGCCGGCATCTCCGGCGTGTGGCGGGCGATATACAGGGTGTTCATCACCGCCGCCAGCGGGTTGTTAATCTCGTGGGCGATGCTTGCCGCCATGCGCCCGACCGAAGCCAGCTTCTCAGTTTGGATCAACGCGGCCTCGGCCAGCTTGCGCGCCGTGATGTCGCGCAGAATCGTCTGCACCGCAACCTGGCCGTACCAGTCCACGCTTCCCGCGGTAGCCTCTACCGGGGCTTCGCTTCCGTCCATTCGCAGGATGCGCGTCTCGCGCAGCGGCGTGCTGCCCCCGGCTTCCACCGTCTGCACGCGCGCCCGGATTGCATCGCGGTCATCGGGATGAATCAGATCCAGAATATTTCTCGTCTGGAGTTCCTCGAAGGTCTTTGCTCCGTACAAGCGCAAGGCAGCCGCGTTGGCGTACACAATCTTTCCGTACTGGTGTACCACCACCGCCTCGGGAGCCATCTCCACCAGGGTCCGGTAGCGGCGCTCGCTGGCCTCCAATTCATGCTGTATCTGTCGCTGCTCCGTCACGTCGTGAAAAACTACTACCGCCCCGGCTGGTTCTCCGTCCGCGTCGAGAATCGGCGAAGCAGTTTTCTCGATTGGAATCTGCGATCCGTCCTGCTTGAGCAATGCGTATAGCCCCGTGCGCCCGACTGCGCGCCGCTCCGGCAGCACTCGCGATGAACTGTCTTCCGAGGGATTCCCGCCGTCTTCATCCACCACCCGGAGCACTTCGTGAATCGGCTTTCCAGATGCGTCTTCCGTCTTCCATCCCGTAAGTTCTTCCGCCTTCGGATTGATGAAGGTGACCCGGCCGGCGGCATCGCAACTCATCACCGCGTCGCCGATGCTGGTCAGCGTCACGCGCAGCCGCTCACGGCTCCGATGCAGCGCAACCTCGCTCTCGCGCAGCGCCAGCTCCTTTTCAGAGACCGCCGCACGCAGCCGCGTCTTGCGAAAAACCTCGGCGAAGACGCTCATGCCGATCCCGACGCCGACAAACATGAGGAGGCCTATCACGTCGGTCGGACGATCAATGGCTAACCTCCCCACCGGAGGCAGGATCCACACCTCCGACAGAAACGCTGCCACCAGCGTTACCAGCAGCCCTGCCCGGAAGCCTGCAGCCACGGCAACAACCATCACCACAGGAAAAAACGTGACGTATGGCGGCAATCCCGAGCCAAGGTAAAACTGCAGCGCCTGGCGCACCCAGAAGGCCAGCAGAATCGCGGCCAGCGAGAGGCCATAGCGAATCAACGACCGGCGCAGCGTAGCTATCCAATCTTGTCGCATCACAAGTGCTCGCAGTTAAGATCGCTTGCCTGGGGTAATGATTGAGAATGACGGAAACCGTGCTGTTTTTGCAACAAATAACTTGCAGGCAGCAGGGCGGCAAGCGCCCGTTTCGTGCCAGTCCTCATTAGAGGACCGCCCTCGCCCACCCTGCTATTTTCTATTTTCCGATGCAGAAAGTTGAGAAGATCAGGTTCAGAATGTCGTCCGCCGTGGTCGCGCCCGTCAACTCGTCGAGCGCGCGCAGTGCGCCATACAGATCCAGCAGCACCATCTCATGAGGAATTTCATCTTTCACCGACGCCGCGGCTGCCTCCAGGGAAGCGATCGCAGCCCGCACCTGTCCCTGTTGTCGCAGGTTGGTCAGCAGCGCTCCGCCATCCTCGCCGGCGCTTCCGCGCACCACGCGCAGAATCTCCGCGCGCAATTCGGCAATGCCTTCGCCAGTCGTCGCGGAGGTCCGCACCGCCGTCTGCATCTCCGCCTCTCGGGGGCTGCAGCCAAGGTCTGCCTTGTTCTCCACTACAATTGCCGCGCGCACGCTGACGTCGGCCAGCAGTTCGCGGTCCACCTCGTTGAGTGCAGCGCTCGCATCCAGCACCACCAGCACCAGGTCGGCGTCGGCCAGCGCTTCCATGGATTTCCGAATCCCGATGTCCTCAGCCTCGTCGAGCGCCTCCCGAATCCCCGCCGTATCCACCAGCCGCACCGGAATTCCGCCCAGCGCCACCGTCTCGGTCACCAGGTCGCGTGTCGTCCCCGGCAGCGCCGTCACAATGGCGCGCTCGCGCTCTACAAGCCGGTTGAACAGGCTCGACTTGCCTACGTTCGGACGGCCCACGATGGCCAGCGTCAGTCCCTCGCGAACCACTTTGCCAAAAGAAAAGCTCGCCTCCAGCGCGCCGAGCCGCGCGCCAACTCGTTCCACCGCCGCCAGAATCTGCTCCACCGGCATTACGGACACATCGTCCTCGGCAAAGTCGATGCCCGCCTCAAGCCGCGCAATCAGCGCCACCAGCTCTTCCTTCATCGGCAGCACCACTCGCGAGAGTTCGCCCTTCAACTGCCGGGCCGCCACCTTCGCCTGGTACAGCGTCTGCGAATCGATCAGGTCTCGCACCGCTTCGGCCTGCGTCAGGTCCAGCCGCCCGTTCAAGAAGGCGCGCTGCGTAAACTCTCCAGGTTCCGCCAGCCGCGCTCCTTGCGCAACCGCCATCTCCACAACACGGCGCAGCACCACGGGCGAGCCATGGCAACTGATCTCCACAATGTCGTCGGTGGTGTAGGAGTGCGGCGCGGCAAACAAAGTCGCGACAACCTCGTCGATGCGCTCGCCGCTCTCGTCTTCGATCAGCTCGACGAAACTCGCGCGCCTCGCCTCCAGCCCGCGCCCATCCGCAAGGCGCAGCATGGCCGAGGCAATCGCCCTGGAGTCTGGGCCAGCCAAGCGCACCACACCGATTCCGCCGCGCCCGGGCGGAGTTGCGATGGCTGCGATGGTGTCGTCCAGGTTCACGGAAGAAGGCTCACTGAGATCTTAAACTTGAACGGGAAATCCGCCGTTCAGAACCATCTCTGGAATGAGTCCGACGGAGTGCTCAGGATTCGTTGGAGAATATCTCACATCTATCGCAGAGCCAGACGGCAGCGCCAGACGCACATCATCCGTCTTCCGAAAAACACGGCTCTTGAATATAGGAATTTCGCCGGAATAGTATTCCCCGTTCACCACGTAGGAGTAGGACAGCAGACACATTGCCTTATCGCCGCCTGGCCCAAGTCCCTGCACGCGGCCCTGTACCATCGGCCAGTGGGTGGAGCGCGAGAGCAACCACCTCCGGGTAAGCCATCCCCCGCCGCCGAGAATCGGAAGGCCGAGGAGCTTAGCCACCTTGAGAAGCAAGGCGAGCATCCAGGGATCGAGCCACATTTTCATGCCAACCACTATAGCCCGACCGTCAGCTCTCCTGCCTGAATTTGTATTTCAACCTGTATTCAATAAAAACGGACCGGAGAAATTACTCCGGCCCGCTTGAAACATTTCACTCACGGCAAACTGTGCCGCTCTATCTTCGCGGCCGCCCGCCCGGACGTCCACCCGAGCGACCGCCACCGGGCCGCCCTCCAGGACGACGGTCCGAGCGTCCTCCCACGGCAGGCGCAGCCGGAGCCTTGCCCTTGTAGTTCTTCGGATACACCACCAGGTGCCGTGCCGCGCCCTCGCCTTCGCTCTCCGTGCGCAGGTCTTCCACGTCGCGCAGCGCAAGATGCACGACCCGGCGCTCGCGGCTGTTCATCGGAGCGAACGCATAGGGCGCCTCGCTCTTGCGAACCTTCTCGGCCGCAACGTTCGCGGACATCACCAGCTCGTCGGTGCGCGCCTGGCGGAAGCCGCCGGCGTCGAAGCTGATGCGGTCGTGCTCGTCCAGCAGGTCGCCCACCGATTCCACGGTGATCATCTCCAGAGCATTCAGCAGCTCTCCGCCGCGCGCCACCAGCAGCGCGCTGTCCGGGCCGGAGAAGTCCACGAGAATTGCAGGCCTGTCCCACTCCGCGCCCTGGGTCACTGGAGGATCGACCGCGATACGGTACTTCACGCGGAATCCGCCCAGCCGGACGATGTTGTTCAGCAACTCGTTGATCTCTTTTGCCGCTTCGATTTTCTCTTCGATTGCCATCGTTGCTCCCTCGCCGGTTACCGCTTCTTGTCCGCTTTTTCCGCTGCTTTCAGGGCGCGCTTCTCAGCCATCGCGCGCATCTCGCGTCCCATCTGCGTCTGGTTCATCACGAGCTGCTGAACAATCTGAACAACCGTGCCTGTAACAATATACAGGCCCAGGCCCGAAGCCACCGACCAGGTAAACAGGCCGATCATGACCGGGGTCATCATGTTCATCATCTTCTGCTGCTCTTTGCTCATGCCGGTCGCGGGCATCATGCGCTGCATGGCAAACATCAGCACAATCGTAGCCACCGGAATGATGTGGAAGTGATCCGGCGACGACAGATCGCTCAGGTAGAGCCAGCTTGCGTGCCGCAATTCAATCGCATTGCGCAGCATGGTATAGAAGGCAAACAGGAAGGGCATCTGGATGATCACCGGAAGGCAGCCGCCCACCGGGTTGACGTCGTGCTCCTTGTAGAGCGCGGCGATTTCCTTCTGCATTTCTCCGCGGCGCGGATCGTCCAGTTTGTACTTCTTGTACTTCTCCTGGATCGATTGCATCTGCGGCGCGACCTTCTGCATCTTCATCGACGATTTGATCTGCGAGATCCGCAGCGGCAGCAGCGCGATGTTGATCAGCACCGTCACCAGGATGATCGTCCATCCCCAGTTCGAGGTCCAGTGCTGCTGTGTCCAGCGCACCCAGGCAAACAGCGGTCTGCCGATGAATCCGAAGAATCCGAAATCGAGCGTGCCATGCAGGTCCACGCCGTTCGTGCTGTGTACCGTCTCCAGAATGTTGACCGCTTTGGGTCCGGCGAACAGGCGCACGCTCGACGGAGCGTTCAAGGTTCCCGCGGCAAGTCCGAGCACTTCCGCCTTCACCTTTTCGCCCTGTGGATTCGACGCGTCTTTGGGAATCTGGATGGCATTGCGCAGTTCGGCGAAGGCGGCGCCCTGCGGCTGCTCGGGAAGGAAGATCGCGCCAAAGTATGCATCCGAGGCGCCGACCCACTGGAAGTTTCCGGCCTGCACCCGTCCGCCGCTGATCGATGTACCTTTTTTGTCCAGCTTCAGGCGCTTCACATCTTCGCCCGTGGCGACGTAGTCCAACCGCTGCTCGGCGTAACTGGGCAGCCCGGTGGCATCGCCAAAGCCTGCCGGCCATGCGGGCAGAGCGGTCACATAGCTCGCTCCCTGGCGCACGCTGGTCTTCACTCCCACAACGTAGCTGTTGTCGAAGTGGAATTCCTTTTTCACCACCAGCCCTTCGCCGTCGGCATACTCAAAGGAAAGATCCTTCGCTGAACTCAGAGCGCCCGTGTCGCTAGCCACATACAGCGCGCCGTTCAACTTCTCGCGCAACGCCTGGTCCCAGGTCCACAGGGAAAGCGGGTAGCCGTACTGCGACGCGGCCTGCTCATGCACCAACTCCATGCCTTCGTGGCCGGTGTCGTCCTTGTACTGTTTTAGAATCCAGCTCTTCACCATTCCGCCGCGATTGCTGAAGGTGATGCGGTAGAGATCGTTTTCAACCACGGTGGTGCTCTCGCCCGCCGCCTGCAAGGCCGTCACGGGTTTGCTTGCTGCGTTTGCCGCCGCCGGAGAGGCGCTCACGCTGGTTGCGGCCGCCGCTGGCGGTGCCGGAGCGGGCGCGCTTGCGGCTGTCTGCGATTGCTTCTGGGTCGCCTGCTGCTGCGGCTTCACCAGGAATTGCTGCGCCCCCACCAACAGCAGCATGGTGACGGCAAAAACAATGATCACGCGCTTGTCGATGCCGGGCTGGTTCTGCGGATTCTGGAACTCGCTCAAGGTAGTATGCCGATCTGAGCGGCCTTGGCCGCCAGTTGATAGTTCACGATCTTGACCTTGCGCGTCCGGCCTCTGCCAGCACGCGCGCCTTCGTTACGTATGAGTGCGGGCCGCCGCAGCGCGGGTGGCGCAGCGGCAGCCGAAATGTTCTGGAACCGGGTCAAGCCCTCGACCGCCCAGCGGATTGCAGCGCAGCACGCGCCACAGGGCCAGCAGGCTTCCGCTCAGCGCTCCGTGCCGCACCACCGCTTCCGCCGCGTACTCCGAGCATGTCGGCGTGAACCGGCACGCGGAGCGCAGTTGTGGCGAGAGATAACGTTTGTACACGTCCAGCGCCATCAGCACGAGCTGCTTCATCACAGCCCCGCCTCCGGCCTTGCCCGCTTCTTTTCCGGCGCTTCGCAATTCTGCCGGATTACGCGGAAGGCGCGCTCGATCTCCTGCGAGAGCTGCGCGAACTCCGCGGCCAACATGCTCTTCTTCGGGTTGATCACTACATCCACCGAGACGCGCATATTTCTCAGCATAGCCAGATGGTGCCGGACGGCTTCCCGGGTACGCCGCCGCATGCGGTTGCGTTCCACGGAGCCGCCCAGCGCCTTGGAGACTGTAAATCCGATGCGCACGCGCCCCTCGATCCGCGCACGCGCGTCCTCGGCGATCCCGGCCGGCTTCGGCTCGGGAACAGCTTCGGACTGGCTCCGCAGATAGAAAACGGTCATGTTCCCGGAAAAGTGGCGCCGCCCCTGCTGATACACCCTTTGAAAGTCGGAGTGTTTCAGTAAGTGCGCGGTCTTCGGGAAACCGCCATTCGGTGTGTCGCTCACGCTGTCATCCACGGCGTTCGCATTCCTGCTTCTTCCGCCTGCGGCCTGCGCCGGTTTCAGGATTGCCATAGTTCAGCTTGCCTGCTCTGCCGGAATGGCTCCTTCAGCGTCTGTGAGTGGACCAGGAATGGGCGTGGTGGTCCTGCGTTGATGAATCGCGCGCTGGTTAATCGCGGTAGCTGGGGCTGACGGAGACGCGCTTGCGTCCCTTTGCGCGCCGGCGTGATAAAACGGCCTGGCCGCTCTTGGTCTTCATACGCTGCCGGAACCCGTGTACTTTCGAACGGTGGCGGCGGTTGGGTTGGAATGTGCGCTTAGGCATTTGACTGACTGCTCCTGCTTCAAGAAAGTTCTCTGAACAAAGGAAAAGTATAAATGATCAGCACCCCTTCGGCCAAACCGGTCGAAACCGAGGCGATCTTCCCCGCTCCATCGCAATCCTACATTTTCTTTTCGTTCCCTGCACCTTTGGTGATGCATCGCCCCATTTCCTGCTTGACGAAGTGCCACCAAAAGGCGCAAAAGTGAGAACACTCCGTCGCAAGAAATGTTCGGAGAAGCTCTTTGCCAGCCTTGCATTCGTGCTAGTATCCGTTTGCGGTAGATGTTTTTTCCGGGTTCAGCCCGGCCGCGAGTGCCAGTGGCGTTTCACGCTCCGCACCCCCCAGCTTCACAGGTTTTGATCGTTGTGCCTGTGCTGTTGAGTCTGTTCAGCGACGACATTTTAAATTCCGTCCAGCCAAGCCCCAGCAGGGCCACCACCTCAGCATTTCCACAATGTGTGAGGCAGGGAAGCTCGCGGTCTTGAGTTAGGACAATGGTTGGTACATGTCAGCATTGGTAACGTCTACGTCGAACCCTTGGTTGCAGATTTTGAACGCCCTCGAGAAGAAGGTCAACCGCCACTCCTACGATACGTGGTTCAAGCCCACTCGCTTCAGCCACGACGCCGACGGCAAGCTCTTCGTCGCTGTCCCCTCGCAGGAGTTCTGTACCATTGGCGAGCGCTACAACGACCTCATCCTTGAGGCGATCGAAAATCTCGGCCTCGCCTACGAGGACGTCGAATTTGTAACCGCGCCGCCCGAGCCTGAACCGGTTCCACCTCCCGTGCTCCGCCACAACGGCGGACTGAACGGAACCGCCGCGCGTCCGGCAGCGCAATCGCGCTTTGACTTCGATGGCGCCGCGCAGCTCAACCCGCGCTACACCTTCAACGGCTTCGTCATCGGCACCGGAAACCAGTTCGCGCACGCCGCCGCCCTCGCCGTGGCCACCGCGCCCGGCAAGGCTTACAATCCGCTCTTCCTCTACGGCGGCGTCGGCATGGGCAAGACCCACTTGATGCAGGCCATCGGCCATGAGGTCAAGCTGCGCCAGCCCGAAAGCTCCATTCTCTATCTCTCGTCGGAGAAGTTCACCAACGAACTGATTAACTCCATCAAGCACGACAAGATGGTGAGCTTCCGCGACCGTTTCCGCGGAGTCGATGTCCTGCTCGTCGATGACATTCAGTTCCTCGCCGGCAAGGAGCGTACCCAGGAGGAGTTCTTCCACACCTTCAACGCCCTTCATGAAACCAACCGTCAGATCGTCATCGCCAGCGACCGTTCTCCCAAGGAACTGGCTGACATCGAAGACCGTCTGCGCTCCCGCTTTGAGTGGGGATTGATTGCCGACATCCAGCCGCCGGACCTGGAAACCAAGATCGCAATTCTGCAGAAGAAGGCTGAGAGCGAGCACGTCACGCTGCCCGACGATGTAAGCCAGTTCATCGCCAGCAACATCCGCAGCAACGTCCGCGAACTTGAGGGCGCGCTCATCCGCCTGGTCGCCTACGGATCGCTCACCGGCGCCGAGATCAACCTGGCCACCGCCCAGCAGGTTCTCAAGAACATCATTGACCAGCAGAGCCGCAAGGTGACCATCGAAGCCATCCAGAAGGCCGTAAGCGAGCAGTTCGGCCTCCGTATTCCTGAGATCAAAGCGAAAAACAACTCGCGCCAGATCGTCTTCCCGCGCCAGATTGCCATGTATCTCTGCAAGCACCTGACCGAGGCTTCGCTCCCCGAGATCGGCCGCCAGTTCGGCGGCAAACACCACACCACCGTCCTGCACTCCATTGAGAAGATCAACATCCAGCGCAAGGATGATAAGGATTTGAACAGGATGCTCAACAAACTCACAGAGCAGTTGAGCAACTAACTTCAAGCCCGGGCCGCACTTCCAGTGCCCCGGGCCTTTCTTTGCCTCTTTACAGCCTGTGGAAGCTTTGTGGGTTATGTGAACAACCTCGCCGAATCTCCCCACACCCCCTGTTTTATCTCCAACTCAGTTCCACAGAGTGGTCGCTTTTCCAAGCCTCTTTTCCATTCAATCCATTGAGAATGAAACGCTATGCTGTCTTTTCCACTTTTCCGAAGCGCCTACTGCTACTGCTTGTATTTGTAGTCTTTTAAGTTCTCTTAAGAGCAGAAGCAAACCCGCTTGCAAAACTTTCCTTTTTCAACCTCCGTCACTGCTCTGTTCGCTCTCCAAGCCTCATGCGATCCGCGAGCTTTACGGCGTCGCATTCCTTGCCTGGATCAATTTCCCACTGCACTATTTCCTCAGATTGTTCTTTTTTGAAGCTCTTTCTCGCCCTTGGTGCCGAAGAGTGATAGATTTTCCTATGTTTTCAACTTTACAAACCGCCTGCGATTACCGCTGGTTTCTGTTAGGTTTAGTTTGATATAAGTGCAAGTTGTAGCCAGCGAAAGGTTTTGGGGAAACTATGCCAGAGACAGCGATCGCTCAAGGAACCGCTATGGAGATCACGGTCAGTAAAGCCGACCTGCTAAAGGAACTCACTGCGACCCAGGGCGTGGTCGAACGCAAGACGACCATCCCCATCCTGTCCAATTTCTTGTTTGAAGCCGCCGATGGCGCGCTGACCATCACTGCCACCGATCTCGATCTCAGCCTGCGCACAAGTTGCGCCGCCGGCGTCAAGAAGGAAGGCGCCTGTACCATCCCCGCGCGCAAACTCTACGATTACGTAAAACTCCTCGGCGATGGCGACGTCAGCATCAAGCTGCTCGAGAATCACTGGGTCAACATTCGCGCCGGCCGCTCCATCACCAAGATGGTCGGCATGGCCCGCTCGAACTTCCCCAGCGTCCCCGTCTTCCCCACCAGCGGCGCAGTGAAGATCCCGGCGCAAACTTTCCGCACCCTGATTGCCAAGACCGTCTTCGCCATCTCCAATGAAGAGTCGCGCTATACGCTCAATGGCGCACTGCTGGTCCTTAAGCCCGAATCCATCACTATGGTCGCCACCGACGGCCACCGCCTGGCGCACATTGTGAAGGAAGGCCTCTCCTTTGACATTACAGGCGAGCTCAAGACGCTGATCCCGCGCAAGGCAATGGTTGAGTTGCTCTCCCTGCTGGGAGCGCCTGATATCGAGTTTGTGGAGTTTGCCAAGGATGAGTCCACGCTCTTCTTCCGTCTCGGCTCGCGCCTGCTCACCTCGCGCCAGTTGACCGGCCAGTTCCCCAACTACGAAGCCGTCCTCCCCAAGGATCACAACAAGAGCGTCACCGTCCGCACCACGGACCTCCAGTCGGCCATCCAGCGCGTCGCCCAGTTTGCCGACGAGCGTTCGGGCGCCATCAAGATGCGCTTTGAGAAAAACGAACTTCGCGTCTCCTCCTCGTCCACCGAGACAGGCGAGTCCGAGGACTCCATCGAAACCAATTACGACGGAGAAACACTCTCCATCGGATTCAACTCGCAGTACCTCGTCGAGTTCCTCAAGGCCACCGACAGTGAAAACGTCTGCATCGAGTTCAAGGACTCGCAATCGGCCGGCCAGCTCCGCCCCGAGGGCGTGGACGAGTACAAGTACCGCTACGTCGTCATGCCGATGAGGATCTGAGAAGGCTGTTGGAAACACTCTGAACCCAAGCCTCCGCAACTCCCTGTGGATAAAACACAGGCCGTTCCGGAGGCCTCTTTTTTGCCGCTTTTCTTCGCTCTTTCCACGCCCCACTGACCATCCCCACAAACATCCCATAACGCACTCTTTATCAATCATTTACAGACGCCATACAAACGCGCGTTTGTGCTAAAATGAATACAGGTCGCTGTACATCCAGGTGACGACGATTCAAACCGCTCCTCCATCGCAACGGAAATCATCGAGCGCTCCTACTCAAGCAGATGTGAATCTGTTTTGCGGTACCCTGTTTTCGTCGTCTCATCGGCTGCAAGGCGCGCATGCGTGCTGCCTGGGCCACAACGATCTCTGGAAATAACGAATGTCATCCAAGCCAACTGTCGAATCCGAGAAAGAGACTCCTCTCCACGTGGAAGAACTGAACAAGAGAACCGCAACCACCGCCGAATCCGGTTACACCGCTGACTCCATCAAGGTTCTCGGCGGCATGGAAGCCGTGCGCAAGCGCCCCGCCATGTACATCGGCTCCACCGGCGAAATGGGCCTGCACCACCTGGTCTATGAAGTGGTGGACAACTCGGTTGACGAAGCGCTCGCCGGATACGCCAGCAAGATTGACGTCACCGTGCATCTCGACAACTCCGTCTCCGTCGTTGACGATGGCCGTGGAATTCCTGTGGATGAAATGGATATGGATGGCGAGCGCCTTTCCGCGGCGCAGGTCGTGATGACCGTGCTCCATGCCGGCGGCAAGTTTGACAGCTCAACCTACAAGGTCTCCGGTGGATTGCATGGCGTGGGCGTAAGCTGCGTCAACGCTCTCTCCGAGCAACTCGATCTTGAGATCTGCCGCGACGGCGCCATCTGGGAGCAGGAATACTCCGAGGGCGTGCCCACCACCAAGCTCGTCAAGACGGGCACCACCAAGCGCCGCGGCACCAAGGTTCACTTTGTGCCGGACCGCTCGATCTTCACCGTCACCGAGTACAACTACGACACGCTGGCCAACCGTCTGCGCGAACTCGCCTTCCTCAACAAGGGACTGATCATCACGCTCACCGATGAGCGCACTACCGATCCCAAGACGGGCGAACCCAAGCACACGGAATTCAAGTTCCTTGGCGGCATCGCCGAGTTCATCAAACATCTGAACAAAGGCAAGAACGTCCTTCACGAAAAGCCGATCTACATGGAGTCGGAAAAGCCTGAGCTCTCTTGCGAGATCGGCCTGCAATACAACGACTCCTACAGCGAGACGCTTTTCAGCTTCGCCAACAACATCAACACCGTCGATGGCGGTACGCATCTCCAGGGCTTCCGCTCCGCGCTGACGCGCACCATCAACGCCGCCGGACAGTCGCTCGGCCTCTTCAAGGATCTGAAGGAAAACCTCTCCGGAGATGACGTGCGCGAAGGTCTCGTCGCGGTCATCAGCGTGAAACTGCCGCAGCCTCAGTTTGAAGGCCAGACCAAGGGCAAGCTCAACTCTGATATCGCGGGCCAGGTGCAGCAGTTCATCAACGAGCGCCTCGGAGCATTCTTCGAGCAGAATCCGCAGATCGCCAAGAAGATCATCAACAAGGCCATTGACGCCGCCCGCGCCCGCGAGGCCGCACGCAAGGCCCGCGACCTTACCCGCCGCAAGGGAGTGCTGGACAGCGGTGGCCTTCCCGGCAAACTCGCCGATTGCTCTGAGCGCAATCCGGAACGCTGCGAAGTCTACCTCGTCGAGGGTGAGTCCGCAGGCGGCACCGCCAAGCAGGGACGCGACCGCCGCTTCCAGGCGATCCTTCCGCTCAAGGGAAAAATTCTCAACGTCGAAAAAGCGCGTTATGACAAGATGCTCGGCCACGAGGAAATCCGCGCCATGATTACCGCCTTCGGCTGCGGCATCGGCAAGGACGACTTTGATCCGGCAAAGCTGCGCTACGGCAAAATCATTCTGATGACCGATGCCGACGTCGACGGCTCGCACATCCGCACCCTTCTGCTAACGTTTTTCTTCCGCCACATGCAGGAGCTCATCAAGCGCAACAATATCTACATTGCGCAGCCGCCGCTCTACCGCATCAAGAAGGGCCGCTTCGAGCAGTACATCAAGAACGACGCCGAGTTCGTGCAGGTGATGATCAAGCGCGCCTCCGATGGACTCGTGGTCCGCTACGGCGAGGGCGCGGCGCGGCTTGAGTCCAAGCAGCTCGCGCAGTTCATGACCCGGCTCAACGAGTATCTTGGCTTCCTCGACAAGGTGGATAAGCGCATCCGCAACGAGCGCGTCACCGAGATGCTGCCCGAGTTCGAGCTCTCCAAGCGCGAAGACTTCCACGGCTCGCCCGAGGAGGTGCCCACGCGCATCGCCAACATTGAAGCGCGCCTCAAGGCCATCGCCAAGGAAGAGCAGTTCATGTCGGTCACCACGCACTTCGACGAGGAGCTGCAAATCTGGGATGTGCGCTTCGTCAACTCGCAGGGCACGCCGCACTCCATCAGTTGGGCGCTCATCTCCAGTCCTGAATACAAGCAGATGATGTCGCGCTACCGCCAGATCGCCGAGTTCATGAAGCCCCCGTTCCAGGTCGAGTGGGTCAAGAACGTGGAAACCGCCAAGGATGAAACCGACGACACCATCTCCGCTGCCGAAAAGGCCGATGCCGAGAAGATCGAAGGCAAAACCATCAAGGGCGGAACGCCTACCCGCGTCGTAGCCAAGGGTGGCTCGCGCGATCCGGTGGAAAAGAAAACCGTCCGCGACCTCTTCAACTTCGTCCTCGAACAGGGCCGCAAGGACTACCAGATTCAGCGGTACAAGGGCCTCGGCGAGATGACCGCCGAGCAGCTATGGGAGACCACCATGGACCCCGAGCGCCGCACCCTGCTCTCGGTCAAGCTTGAAGATCTCACTGAGACCGAGGCCATCTTCACCACCCTCATGGGTGAGAACGTCGAAGCGCGCCGTAAGTTTATTGAAGACAACGCGCTCGACGTGAAGAACCTCGATATCTAGCACGGCTGCCTCAACGCCGCCCGAGTCGGCCTCTTCGGGAGGAAACATGTCGAGCGCAACGAAATCGACGGTAACGCTGCACCTGGTTTCAAGCCTCGATGGCTTCATCGCCAGGAAGGACAACAGCATCTCGTGGTTGGACACTCCGGCCGGCGTTTACGAACCGGGAGTGACCGACGACGGCGCAGAGGTTCTCCAGTCGATCGACTGCTACGTGCTCGGTTCGCGCACCTATGAGCACGCGCTGCAACTCGGCTGGCCCTATGGCGATACTCCGACGATCGTGGTGACCAGTAGAGCACTGCCATCCACGAGGGCGAGCGTGGAATTCTACTCAGGCGACCTGAAGAGATTGGTGGTTGAGATACTCGCGACCCGGTACGCAAACATCTGGCTCGTGGGTGGGGCCGCGTTGGGCCAGAGTTTTCTCAAACTCGGCCTGGTGGATGAAATCAGATTGATGATAGCGCCGGTCACCCTGGGTGACGGCCTGCACCTGTTCGGTGATTCCCTTACCGAGCAAAGGTGGCAACTGAAGTACGTAGTCGCTTACCGGAACGGCTTTGTTGAGTTATCGTACGGGCGCCAATCAACCGCCGCCTAGCCGGATACCGGTGACCTCGGGCGACTCCCCGTATATCGCGCCATCACGAAACCCTTGTAAGATGTAAACCAGAGCAGTCAACAATCGCGCCAATCAGGAAACCCAATACGCCAACCTGCAACGCAATCGGAGGTCGACTATGGCGGAAGTGTCGGAAGTGAAAGACAGCAGCCCACTGTACTACTTTGCTTACGGCTCCAACATGAACCAGGAGCAAATCTCTGCGCGCTGCTCGAAGCCCAAGGCAATCGCCGTCGCCAAGCTCTCTGATCATCGGCTCGCATTCTTCGGCTATTCCGTCACCTGGGATGGAGGCGAGGAAACCGTGGTCCCAGCCCCCGGCCACGACGTCTGGGGAGTGGTGTACGAGTTGAGCGAGTCGGACAAAGAAAAGCTGGATGACGCGCAGGACGCGCGCATGGACGGCTCTGGCTCCTACTTTCATTCCCCCGCCACTGTCACCGGTCCGGACGGAACTGCCTACTCGATTCTGCTCTTCAAGAAGGACAATCTCGGAACCCCCGCGCAACCCAGCCAGGAGTATCTCAACTTCATCGTCCAGGGCGCCGAGAAGCACCAGCTTCCCGCGGACTACGTGAAAACCTTGCAGGCGCTGGAATCCAGAAAAGCAAAATACGCGGTTCCCCGTCCCCGGAAAACCATTCGCGATCTTGCGCCGGACAGCGGATGCTCGTCATGTGGAGATGCGCCCGCGCCCAGCAATGTGATCAGCATCAGCCTGGGTTCAGGCGGCAAGTCGTAAGCCATTCGCCGATTGCAGTGCGTGTTCCAGTCAGGCAGGGCGAGTGCTCAGGCTCGCCCCGCAAATTCCCGTGTCTCCGTCGAAACCTTCACCTTCTCTCCATCCTTGATGAACAGCGGCACGCGGATTTCGATGCCGGTCTCGAGCTTCGCCGTCTTGGTCACACTCCCGCTGGAGGTGTCGCCGCGGGCGCCGGGCTCCGTATAGGTGACGTCCAGCTCCACATGCGTCGGCAGTTGCAGGCCAATCGGATTGCCGTTGTACTTCTGCAATTCGATGATGGCTCCCTCCACCAGAAAGTCCAATGCGTCGCCCATCATGTCGCCGGAGAGGCTGTGGGTCTCAAAGCTCTCCTGGTCCAGAAAGTGCGATCCATCTCCGTCGCTGTACAGGTACGAAGCCTTCACCACCTGCAGGTCCGGTTCCTTGAACTTGTCACTTGCCTTGAATGTCTTATCAAAGACGGCGCGGGTCAGCAGGTTCCGCATCTTCAGCCGCACCAGGGTCTGCGCGCCCCTCGCCGTCGGAGTCGAAACCTCTACATCAAGGCAGTGAAACGGGGTGTTCTCGTGCTCAAAAAACATCTTGCGCTTTACGTCGATAGCGTCAATCAGGGAAGCCATGGTTTCCTCAACACTTAACTAAAAATCAAACGCTCTTAGGATAACAGGCGAGGCCTTCCAAGCCCCGTTCCTACTTGCCCTTCGCGTCCACCACCGGCAGCTCGATCAGGCTTTCAGCGCCCCGCCCGTGGTAAATCCGCTGCGTCGCCTTCACATAGTCCCCCGGCCTGGCCCAGAAGATGTTGCTCACAAATTTCTGCGGGTTGCGGTCATAGAGCGGGAACCAGCTCGACTGCACCTGCACCATGATCCTGTGTCCAGGCAGGAATACATGATTCGCCGTTGGCAGCGTGAATCTGTATGTCAACGGCGTGTCTGCCGCAATCGGCTTCGGAGCGTCGAAGCTCTCTCTGTAGCGCCCGCGGAAGATGTCCATGGCGATGCCCAGTTCGTATCCGCCCAGCTCCGGCTGGCTCGGCACCGTATCGGGATATACGTCAATCAACTTCACCACCCAGTCGCTGTCCGTGCCGCTCGTCGAGGCGACGAGCTTCACCACCGGAGCGCCGCTGATGTGCACGGCTTTGGTCAGCGTGGCCGTCGTGTAGGTCAGCACGTCGGGGCGGCCATCGACTCCGCGTTGGTCCGTAACCAGCCAGCGCTGCCACTCCTCGCGCTCCGCAAACCGCACCGGGCGCGGAATATAGGGCACAGGCTTGGACGGGTCGGAGACGTACTCGTCATATGCGGTGGAGGGGGCGGCGTTCTCCGGCGGAGCGGTGAAGGAGAGTCCGAATCCCGACGTAAGATACAGCGCCTTCGGCTTTGCCGCGCAGCCCTCGTCGCACACCGGCGGCCATGAGTTCAGCCGGTCCCAGTGGTTCTCTCCCGTGTTGTAGATCAGCACCGGAGGCGTGTCTGCCTTGGGCGCGCCATTCTTCAGATACTGATCGAAAAACGGCTTCAGCACGTCGCGCCGGAATTGCAGCGCCGTATCGCCATCCCACTTCAGAGGGCCGAGGGTAGTGCCGTCATAGTTCACACCGCTGTGCCGCCACGGCCCCATCACCAGGTAGTTCATGTTGTTCGCTGCGTCCTTCGGCTCGGTCGCCAGGTAGGAGTGGATCGCGCCCCACATATCTTCCTGGTCCCACAGTCCCTGGATCCACATCGTCGGAACCTTCAGCGGCTGCGTCGCCAGGATCTTGTCCAGTGCCTGCCCCTGCCAGAAGCTGTCGTACGCCGGATGCTCGGAAATCTTGCGCCACCATGCCAGTTGGTCCAGCCCTGCCGCCTTTGCAAAATCTCCGGCTGAGCCCGCGCGTAGAAAGTTCTGGTAGTCGTCGTAGCCCTCGCGAGGAATCTCATGTCCCTCGCCGTGAATCGTGTTCTGGTAGCTGATGTAATCGAGGTTCGTCTGGCGGAAGGCTCCATAGTGGAACCAGTCGTCTCCCATCCATCCGTCCACCATCGGACTCATCGGCGCGGCCACCTTCAGCGCCGGATGCGGATTCACCAGGGCCATCACAACCGTAAAGCCCTCGTACGAGCTTCCCAGCATTCCAACCCGCCCGTTCGATTCGCGGACGTTTCTCACCAGCCAGTCGATGGTGTCAAAGGCATCCGTCGAGTTGTCCGTGCCCGTCGAGTTCAGCGGCCCGCGCAACGGGCGCGTCATCAGGTAGTCGCCCTCGGAGCCATACTTGCCGCGCACGTCCTGGAAGACCCTTATGTAGCCGTCGGCTGCAAAAACCTCGTCGCCCTGCGGCAGAATCGCAAGCATCTGTGGCGAGTTGTTGCGCGCCGCCCGCCGCGATGCGTTGTAGGGAGTCCGCGTCAGCAGTATCGGCGCGTTCCTGGCTCCGCGCGGCAGCACGATCACCGTGTGCAGAGACACGCCGTCGCGCATCGGAATCATCACCTCGCGCTTTATGTAGTCATTGCCATCCGTCGGTGCCTCAAAGCTGGCCGGAATGTCAGGCGTCAGCGGTGAGGTCTGGGCTTGCAGCCCCGATGTCAGAAACAGAACGGTGGCCGCCAGCAGCCATTGCCGGAAGGAAAATACGCAACTCATGCAAGCGCTCCCAAGGGGTGAAATGTACTCTTGTATCCATGCCGGAAGAGTCTTCCCGCGACAGTGCCTACATTGTAGCCGACTCGCGCGCATGCATCGTGCCGCGCCAATTTCCCCTCACGGCAGCCGCCCGGTAGATGTTACAAAGTATGTGTCACGAGGTATGTCTCACATTGCAGACGCAGCCAGGTGTGCCAGAAGCCATGTCCTCCCAGAGAGTGCCCAAGCCCGTCCGCTCGTACCATCTCATCGCCCTCGTCCTTCTGGCGGCGTTCTTAGCACAATGCTCCTGGTTTGTTGCCTCGGTGCCGCTCACCCAGCTTGAGGCGGATCAGATTCTCCGCGGCGTCGCGCTGCTCCGTCACGTTCCCCTTGCCGTCGAGCCCATCTCCTCGCCTCTGATTCCCCTGCTCTCCGTCGCCGGAATCCTCTTCCACCTGCCGCAGAATCCTGTTCTGCTCGATCAGTTCTGGCTTGATCAGCACCGCTGGTTCATCCGCGCGCCTTTCCTCCTCGCCGGACTCGCTCTCGCCCTTTCGCTCTGGTATGTCGCGCGCCGTCTCTACGGAACCGCCGCCGGACACATCGTTCTCGCGCTCTTCGCGTTCAGCCCCGGAATGGTCGCCTGTTCGTCTCTCGCCGGGCCGCAGATCTTTGCCGCCTGGGGAGCCTTCGGACTCATCTTCACCGCCATTGCCACCGCCCACACGCTCTATGCCCCGCGTGAAGTCATTCTCTGGAACTGGAAGCGCATCGCCCTGCTGGGCGTCTCCATCACCTTTGCCGTAGGAGCGCAGTGGCCGCTCGCGTGGCTGCTGGTGCCTGCCGCGGCCTTCATGCTGTGGGCCGTGCCGCACCGCCGCGCCGCCGCCCTCTTCATTCTCTTGGCTGCCGCCGCCGTCTCGATTCTTCTGCTGGGCGTCTGCTATCTCGCTGACCCGCGCACGCTCGCCCACGGACTCGCTCACGCCGGATGGCTTGGTTTCTCGCCGGAGCTTCTCTCTCCCCGTCTGCTCGTCCGCATGCTCGCCCGCTTTTTCTTCGACGCGGCTCCCGGAGCCCTGCTCACGTTCCCCATCGCATTCGCCGCGTGGATCGCGTGGCCGCGCACTCGCTTCTTCGGCAATACCGCTCCGCTCATCGTTTTTCTGTTCCTCCTCGCCATGGGAATCTTTCTTCCCGAAAACGGCGCTGGCGCAATCCTCTTCGCCTCTCTCCCGCTTCTCCTGCTCTTCGTCGCCGGAGTCTTCGCCGACCTCGTCGAAAGCAAATTCCAGGCGCCCGCTCTCGCCGTGATCTTCGCTATCATTGCGGCACAGGCTGCCTACAGCATTGCGAGCCTTGTGCGAATGTATTCGCGCCTTCCCGGCTCCTAGCTTTCTGCTTCTCGCGGCCAGGGGCCCTGCATCAACGGCCTTCAGCAGATATGCAGTACCCTCATTGATTGGCAGCAGTGGTTGGGAGAAGCGGATTGGAACTTGTAGCGATAAAGGTATTGCACACGGCTGTCTGGATGTGTTTTGCCGGATGTATTGTGGCGATTCCGATTGCGGGCGCCTTCCGCCAATTTCGCAGGGCTGCGGTGTTGACCAGCGTAGTGCTGGTGGAGTGCGCGGTTCTGGCGTTCAACCGGGGCCGCTGTCCGTTGACAGATCTGGCTGGGCGTTACACGATGGAACGCGCGGATAATTTCGACATTTATCTTCCGCTTTGGCTGGCCCGGTACAACAAGGTGATTTTTGGCACGCTTTTTGTTGCTGGAGCGCTGTTTGCGCTGATGCGGTGGTCGATCTCCAGGCGTGACAGGGCGGCATGATGGAGCGCGAAGCGGCGGCAATTGGGTTGCCGGGTTGCTGAAATCCACAGGGTCTTGTAGAATCAGATTTTGGCGATCAGCCTCTTTTGTTCATTTCAGGTTCCGCGCGTTTCTTTTCCGGGTTGCGCCCTAGAGGGATGCACCCATGCTGCGATGGTCCATCCGGGCCGAGGTGCAGCGGTCAAAAGCCCAAGCGGTTCCAAACATTTGGAGTAAGTCATGGCACAGGTTTGTTCAGTCTGCGGCAAAGGTCCGCAGTTCGGCAATAACGTTTCGCACGCCAACAACAAGACCCGCCGCCGCTGGAACGTGAACCTGCATCCGGTGAAGGCGAAGGTCGAGGGCACAACGAACACGAAGAAAATTCGCGTGTGCTCGGGCTGCCTGCGCAGCGGCAAAGTCACCAAGGGTTAAGCTGGCACGACGCCCCGGCGCGAAGCCGGGAGAAGTGTAGGCCTCCGCCGCCGCGGAGGCCTTTTGCTGTGCCTGTGGAACGGAAAAACGGATGATTGCGCTCGATAAAATCCGCCGCGAAATGCCTCCCCTGCTGCGGCTGGCGGTGCCGATTGTGATGGGCGAGGTGGGGTGGATGTCCATGAACTTTGTGGACATTGCCATGATTGGCCGGGTGGGGCCGACGGCGCTGGCGGCGGTCAGCGTAGGCTCGGCGGTCTTCATGGTCTTTGCCATTGTGTGCGAAGGGATGCTGCTGGGAACCGACGCGCTGGTTTCGCAGGACTTTGGGGCTGGGCGGATCGAAGAATGCTTCCGGACGCTGTGGGCGGGGGCGCAACTGGCGCTGCCGCTGGGCGTGCTGTGCGCGCTGCTGGTAGCGGCCAGCGGCTGGATGCTGGCTCCGATGGGGATTGCGCCGGAGATTGTGCGGCAGGCGATTCCGTTTCTCTATGCCATGGCCTGCGGGCTGCCCGCGCTGATGGGATTTGTGGCGATGCGGGTGTTTCTGCAGGGGACGCACCGGGTGAAGGTGGTGGCCTTTGCGATGGTTTCAGCCAACATCATCAACTTTGTGGGCAACTATGCGCTGATCTATGGGCACTTTGGGCTGCCGGCGATGGGCGCGACGGGTTCGGGAGTTTCGACGACGCTCTCGCGCTGCTACATGATGTGCGTGCTGCTGGGCTACATGGCGTGGAGCAGCCGGCGGGAGAAATGGAACCTGCTGCGCTATGCGGGCAAGTTTTATTCCGAACGCATTGGGAAGATTGTGCGGCTGGGCGCTCCGGCGGCGACGCAGATTGCGTTGGAGGTGGGAATTTTTTCGGCGAGCACGCTGGTGGCGGGACGGCTGGGAGCGGTGGCGGTCTCAGGACACCAGATTGCTCTGATCATGGCTTCGCTGACCTTCATGGTGCCGCTGGGAGTGGCGCAGGCAACATCGGTGCGGGTGGGCAACGCGATTGGGCGGAGAGACGCCGAGGCGGCCAACGTGAGCGGCTGGAGCGGGGTCGCACTGAGCGCGAGCTTTATGAGCTGCTCGGCGATTGTGCTGTGGAGCTGGCCGCTGCCGATTGTGCACATCTTCACCTACGATCCGGCGGTTGTGAAGGTGGGAGTTTCACTGCTGGCAATTGCGGCGGTCTTCCAATTCTTTGACGGGGTACAGGTGACAGCGATTGGAGCGCTGCGCGGCTCAGGCAACACGCGGATTGCGATGATCGCCGACCTGGTGGGCTGGTGGCTGATTGGGCTGCCGCTGGGAGTGTGGCTCTGCTTTGGACGCGGCTGGGGCGTGCGCGGGCTATGGTTCGGGCTGAGCGCCGGACTGATCAGCATTGGCTGCGTGCTGGCCGTGGCATGGCGGCGCAGGGTGCAATGGCTGCGGAAAGAGATGGGCGCGGTGACGCAGCCCGGCTAGAGCGAGTTCTGTTCCCGACATTCGCCTGACAGAAGGCTGTATGCGGGCCACCCGTGACGACAGCTTCTACGGGTGCCAGGGCGTGGGCGACTCAGTTGCCGCCGTTCTTTCCACTGGGAAGTTCGAGGGCAACAAGGCCAAACTTCGTTCCTTCCGCTTCCTTTTCGACGGCGACGATGTGCTGATGAGTCTTACTGCCTGCCTTGAGCTCAAAATCAGATGTGTTTGACATTTCATGGACGTGGGAACTGGCCTGCTTGTCGTCGTCGCAGGTGAGGCCGTCACTGGTTTTGGACGGCGTTCCGACGGGGCGATTGGCTTTGCAGGCGATTACGTCCCCGTAACGGGCAAGCTCCTTGCGGTAATAGGCGATGACTTTCTCCGACGAGTCCGAGGTGTGGTAGCTATCGGCCTTGACGCGGAGGTGAAAGTCTCCGAAGTTCATGTCCACGTCGGCAGAGCCGTTGTCGCGGTCGTTCTTGACGCGAGTTGACCCGGGATAGACGGCGATCCCGATATCGGCGACGGTGACGTTGTCGTTGGTCTTTACCTTCATCGCGCCGAATGGAGTTTCGATTTTCACGTCTGCGTTGTCATGAGAGCCGCTGGTCTGCACACTGCATCCGGTGGCGGCCAGTGTGACGGCCAGCAGCGCGAACGGAGTCACATTTACACGCATCTGCATCCCTCCCCCTCAACCTTGCCGGGAGATACGCAGGCTGTGGGGAGTTTGTTCCTCGGCGCGCGCTGATTCCTACCCGGCCAGGGCGATGGCGTCGATTTCGACGCGGACATCCTTGGGCAGGCGGGCAACCTCGACGGTTGAGCGCGCCGGGGCGGCGAAGGGGAAGAAGCGCTCGTAGACATCGTTCATGGCGGTGAACTCGCCCATGTCCTTGAGGAAGACTCCGGTGCGTACGACCTTGTCGAGGCCGCTGCCGGCAGCTTTCAGAATCGACTCGAGATTGGCGATCACGCGCTCGGTCTGCTGGGCCACTCCGCCTTCGACGATCTTCTGTGTCGCCGGGTCCACTGGAATCTGCCCGCTGACGAAGATGAAGCCGTTGGCGCGGATGGCCTGAGAATAGGGGCCGATGGCCTGTGGAGCATCTGGGGTGGAGATGACTTCGCGCATGGTAGTTCTCCTTGAGACAAATTTCAGGAAGGAAACATTCTAAACGCCGGGCGGCGGACGGAACAGCTATGGTTTGACCGGACGCAGCAGAAAAAGATAGGCGACGGCAATGGCATAGAGAGTGAACGCGATGGGCGCGGCGGCTCCGAGCAACTGCATGGCAAAACCGAGGAGTCCAACGGCTGCACAGAGACACTGGACAATCAGATTGTTGCGGCTCCATCGCTTAAGGACGGCAGGATCGCGCGGGCTGCGGCGAAGCTCGGCCAGGGAAGGCAAAACCATGGAATTGCGGACGGTGTAGGCAAAGGTGAGCAGGGTGGTGGAGAAGATGATGGGGAGAAAAGTGCGGTTGCCAAGGGTTCCGGCGGGGACGCGGAAGACGGTGCCGCCGAGGATGAAGCAGGCGATCAACATGCCGACAAGGCCGCGCTGCGTGCGTTGCAGCGAGAGGTAAGCGAACTCGACAGACTGGAGGGAAACGGGCTGGGTGATGGGCTGAGATTGGGCCTTCTGCGAGAAGCGGGACATGGTCAGCTGATCATCTTCTGGACGCGCTCGACATTGTGCACGCCGGCGACGCGGCGGATGCCGGTAATGATGCGATTGAGGTGATTGACGTCGCGCGTCTCAAGGACGATGTCGATGGTCGCCTGCGAATTGCCGGTTTTGGCTTCGATGTGGCGGATGTTGGCATCTTCGCCGCTGATGACGGCGGAAACCTGGGTGATGATGCCGGGGCGGTCGTCGCTGGAGACCACGAGTTTGACGGGATAGGCGGGCTGAGCGCCGGCGATGCGAGGTTCCTTGACCGACCACTCGACGGCAAGCTTGCGCTCGGGCTCATACATCAGGTTCTGCACATTGGAACAGCTCTTGCTGTGGACGGCGACGCCCTTGCCGCGGGTGACGTAGCCGACGATTTCCTCGCCGCGAATGGGGTTACAACAGCGCGCGCGATAGACGAGCAGATCGTCGGTGCCGCGGACGGTGAGAGCGGAGCTGTCGGCGCCGAAGGTGCGCTTGAGGGCCGAGGCAACGCCCTGCTGCTCTTCGCCGGGTTGCAGATTGCTTCCGGGCAACAGCTTGGCCAGGACGGAGCGAGCGGAGTACTTGCCATAGCCGATGCCGGCCATGAGGTCATCCACCTTGTTGACGCCGTACTCGTTGGCGGCCTTGAGCAGTTCCGGATCCTTGATGTCCTTGAGGGCGATGCGGTACTTGCGCGCCTCTTTTTCAATGAGCTTGCGGCCGATTTCGATGGCGCGCTCGCGCTGGTGGATGTTGAGCCAGTGCTTGATTTTCTGACGGGCGCGCGAGCTCTTCACGATTCCCAGCCAGTCGCGGCTGGGATTGTGCCCGGTCTGGGTCATGATCTCGACGATGTCACCGGAGCGCAGCTTGGAGCGCAGGGGAACGATGCGTCCGTTGACCTTGGCACCAACGCAGGAGTGGCCGACCTCGGTGTGTACGGTATAGGCGAAGTCGATGGGCGTGGCATCGCGGGGGAGAATTACAACTTTACCCTTGGGGGTGAAGGTGTAGACCTCTTCGGGATAAAGATCGATTTTCAGGGTGGAGAGAAATTCGCTGGGGTCGGCCATCTCTCGCTGCCACTCGACGACCTGGCGCAGCCAGGCGAGGCGCTGTTCGTCGCGCGCGGAGATGGGACCATCCTTGTACTTCCAGTGGGCGGCGATTCCCTCTTCAGCGAGCTTGTGCATCTCTTCGGTGCGAATCTGCACCTCGAAGGGATGGCCGTCTTCGGCGATGACCGTGGTGTGCAGCGACTGGTAGAGATTAGGGCGCGGCATGGCGATGAAGTCCTTGATGCGGCCGGGGACGGGACGCCATGCGTTGTGAATGATTCCGAGCACCGCGTAACAGTCATTCACCGAACAGGTGATGACGCGCAGGGCAAGCAGGTCATACATCTGATCGGGGGTGATCTTCTGCTTGACCACCTTCTGATAGATGGAGTACATGCGCTTGATGCGCGAATCGACGCGGACCACGTTGATCTTGGCCTCGCGCAAACTGTCGCGGATGGTCTCGACCATTTTGGCGAGGGAGCGCTCGCCATCTTTGCGGAGAGCTTCAACCTGCTCGAAGACCATCTTGTAGCCGACCGGGTCAACGTAGGGAAATGCAAGATCTTCGAGTTCGCCGCGTACCTTGCCCATCCCGAGGCGATGCGCGAGAGGCGCGTAAATCTCCAGCGTTTCCTTGGCAATTTTCTGCTGGCGCTCGGGAGAAAGATGTTGCAGGGTGCGCATGTTGTGGAGGCGGTCGGCCAGCTTGATGAGCACCACGCGGATGTCATCCACCATGGCGAGCATCATCTTGCGGACGTTTTCGGCCTGCGCCTCTTCGCGGGAAGCAAAATCGATCTTGCTGATCTTGGTTACGCCCTCGACGATGTGGGCGACCTGCTCGCCAAACTGTTCCTTGATTTCTTCGGTTGTGACCGAAGTGTCTTCCACAGAGTCATGGAGCAGGCCAGCGGCGATGGCCGTGGTGTCGAGCTTCATCTCGGCGAGAAGAATGGCCACTTCGAGAGGATGCACGAGGTATGGCTCGCCGGAGGCGCGCTGCTGTCCGCTGTGATGAAGGAGGGAGAGTTCGTAGGCGCGCCGGACGATATCGAGATCGTCGGTGGGCCGGTTGGCGCGAGCCAGCTCCAGCAGATCCTGGAACCGCGTTGCGGTCAATGCGTTGGTCGCAACCTGCTCGCGATAGCTCTCCATAATTGATTTTAGCTTGTAACCTCCCCGTAATGCCAAGGCGGGAGGTTGCGAGCTGCTCCTGTTGCATCCGATGCAGCAGAGTCCGAGAATGATTCCGAGGCGGAAATTGCGATGAAGGTTCTGATGAGCGGCGCCAGCGGATTGATTGGACGCGAGCTTACTTCCCTGCTGCGTACACAGGGTCACGAGGTTCATAGCCTGGTGCGCGGCGCGGCTGGCTCCGGCGGGGACGTGAGCTGGCAACCCGGGGAGGTGCTGAATCCGGCCTTGCTGACAGGGTTTGACGCAATCGTCCACCTGGCAGGCAAATCCGTGGCGACACTGTGGACGGAGAAGGCCAAGGCTGAGATCCTGCATAGCCGGGTAGATGGAACCTCAACCATTGCCAGGGCCGCGGCACAGGCCTTTGCCATCGACGGAAGGCCGCGCGCGCTGATTTGCAGCTCCGCGATTGGCTATTACGGCAGCCGGGGCGATGAAGAACTGAGCGAAGAAAGCGAGGCTGGGCTGGGATTCCTGGCCGAGGTGTGCCGCCAGTGGGAGGAGGCCGCGCAACCCGCAGCCATGGCGGGCGTCCGCGTGGCGCAGTTGCGCACCTCGCTGGTGCTGGACGCAAAGGGCGGCGCGCTGGCGAAGATGCTCCCTGCGTTTCGCTTTGGAGTGGGCGGAAAGCTGGGCAGCGGACGGCAATGGTGGAGCTGGGTAAGCCTCCGCGATACGGCGCGGGCCTACGTTTTTGCCCTGGAAAATGAACACGTACATGGCGCGCTGAACCTGGCCGCGCCGGGCGCGGTGACGAACGCGGAGTTCACGCGGACGCTGGGAGGCGTGTTGCACCGGCCTGCACTGCTGGGAATTCCGGCTTTTGCGCTGCGCGCAGTGGCCGGAGAGATGGCGGAAGGGATGCTGCTGGCGAGCCAGAAGGTGGTTGCGCAGAGGCTGCCGGAAGCGGGATTCCACTTTGAGGACGACGAACTGGGAGCGACGTTGCGCGGGCTCCTGGGGTAGTCCGCCGCGGGAGAAAAAATACCTGTTGACCTGTCTAAAGCTGAAGGGTTGAGAGTGGAGGAGTGCTCGGATGCTAACGGTCTCACAACTCGCAAAGCTCTGCGGATTGAGCCGCACCACGCTGCTCTACTACGAGTCCATTGGATTGCTATTGCCGGCCTGCCGCTCCGGCGCCGACTACCGCTGCTATTCGACGGAGGAGTTGGAGCGGCTGCGGACGATCTGCGCGTACAGAGATGCAGGGCTGCGGCTCAACGATATTCAGCAGATTCTGGACGAGAGGTCAAACGATGCAACCTCGGTTCTGAAACGGCGGCTGCTCGAACTTGATGGCGAGATCGAAACGCTTCGCGAGCATCAAAACGCCATTTTGCGGCTACTGCAGGCCGACGATGGCTCGTGGAGGACATTGGAGATGACCAAGGAAAAGTGGGTTTCAATCTTACACGCCGCGGGATTCAGCGAGGAAGACATGCGGCGCTGGCATAAACAATTTGAGCGGCAGGCTCCGGAAGAACACCAGCAATTCCTGGAGTACTTGCAGATTCCCAAAGACGAGATCGGCAAGATTCGGGAGTGGAGCAAAGAACAGTAACCGGCTGGATGGAAGAGTTCCCCGCCCGCGCCGAAGCGGGCGGGGTTTTTGCGTACTATTGTTTTTCGCGCGAGATTTCCCCGACGGTAGCAGCGGTGGCGCGCAGGTAATCGGCGGGGGCGAGCACGATCTGCAATCCACGCTGGCCGGCGGAGACGCAGAACGTGTCCCACAATTCAATGGTCTCATCGGCAAAGACGGGATAATCCTTTTTCATGCCGAGGGCGGTGACGCCGCCGCGAATGTATCCGGTAACGCTTTGCACTTCCTTGAGCGGGAGCATCTCGACCTTGCGGTCTCCGGTGAGTAGCGCGAGGGCCTTGAAGTCTAGCTCATAACTGCCGGGGATCACAGCGACGGAGACTCCATGGCGGTCTCCCCTGACGGCCAGCGTTTTGAAGACCTGCTCTGGAGGAAAGCCGACCTTGGCGGCGACGCCCTCGGCTGAGAGATCGTCGGGGTCGAAGTCATACTCACGCAATTCGTAGTGGATGCCGAGCGAATCCAGGATGCGGCAGGCGTTTGTCTTGCTCATAACCATATTCAATCACAGGATTTGAGCGCGAGCCTTGCAAACCCGGAGCCGGCGACGCCATCCAACAGGATTCGCACATTTACGCGAGAGAAGGGTAAGCGTTGAAATGGCAAAGGGAACAATCGAAGTAATCGAAATGCTGATCGAGACCTGCCGCGACGGACAGGCCGGCTATCTGGATGCAGCCGACCATGCACGTAACGGCGCATTGCGAGATTTTTTTCAGCGGCAATCGATGGAGCGCTCGAGGTTCGCGGGAGAGCTGGAGAAATTGGCGCGGCAACTGGGCTCGGCAGAGCCCGACCGTGGACCGAGCATGGCGGGCAAACTGCATCGCGCCTGGATCGACGTGAAGCGAAAGCTCGGAGGCGGTGACAGCAGCGTCCTCTTATCGGTGGAAGCCGGGGAGGACAACGCTGCGAGACACTACCGCGAGGCCATGGGAGCGGGGTTGCCACCGGAAGTGCATACGATCATCGAACGGCAGGCCGAAAACATATTTGACGCTCACGAGCAGGTCCAGACCCTTTGCAACATGCGCAAGCAGGCGGCATGATGCGGAAAAGCGCCGCGCAATCGCGCGACGCTCTGGTTGAGGTGCGTAAGGAAGAATCAGGGGCTACGGCTTCGGCATTTGCAACATGATTCCGCCACCACCCTGTCCGGTTTCGACAGTGGGCAGTTGTCCGTTCCAGCGGTCGATGAGTGCGCGCTGATTTTCAAGACGGCGCAGTTCAAGAAGCTGTGCGGTCAGCGAACTCTGGCGAATGCGATTGGCATCGGCTTCGCCCTGGGCGCGCAAGACCTGCGACTTGGCATCGCCTTCGGCGGCGGCGATCTTCTTTGCCGCTTCGGCCTGCGTGGTTGCCAGTTCGTTGCGCGCACGCTCGGCTTCCTGAATGGCCTGCGCCTTTGCGGTGATGGAATTTGCGATGACGGCGGGCACGCGCGGCGCCCCGATGAAGCCGAACTGCTGGACGGAAACTCCTACCGGCGCAACCTTGCTTTCAATCATGGTTTCCACCTGCTTGAGGAACTCGGCTTTCCGTTCGCCGTAGATGTCCTCGACGGTGTAGGTGGACGCAACCTCATTCAGGGAGTTGCGCACGATATCACGCAGGATGCCATGGGTGAAGAGGTCAAGATCGCTGATGCGGTACTTGACGAAGAAGTCGCGCACCTTGTTGCCGTCAATGGCGTAGGAAAGAGAAACATCGGCGAGGATTTCCATGCCCTCTTTGGAGTTGAAGCCCATCTCCTCATTCACGGGATGACCTTCGTTCGGATTACGCGTCCACTTGACGGTTTGGACGTAGGTTGGAAACTGGATGATCTGGCTGCGCAGAGGGCTGTAGAAAACCCAGCCGGTACGGATGGGAATGTCAGAGGGGCCGCGCTGGCTGCCGGCGAGATTGATTTCAATGCCGACGTGCCCGGCATCAATGCGGGTTACGCTCATGAGGTTGCTGAGGATGGCCCAACCCACGATAAGCGCAACGGCGATGCCCAGCCAGCGAAGGATTGTGCCGCCAGGGATGAGCGCGGCGAGGCCGGAGTCACCGTCCTGATAATTGCCTCTCAAAATTGTCATTTCAACTTGCTCCAGATCATGTGAACAATCATCGGCACGGCCAACACGAGGCCGAGGATCATCGCGATGCCACCCAGCAGAGCTCTGTCGCTGGCCTGGTTCATCAGGTGGAAAGATTCGGTCAGCAGTCCAAAAGCAAGCAGAAGGACCGCCAAGGTGAACACACTTCTAAATAGAGTGCTCATGGGGTATGAAGAAACCTATCAGGATTTCGGAGCACTCAGTATGAAGGCGAGGATTGGGAATGTAAAGACGAACCAAGCGAACGCAGCGTTGCGAATGAGTGGAACAGACTATGCGGAGCCTGTTGAGAGGCTCCGCATAGTGGTTGTGAATTTCCGGTGAAACCAGGCTTAGCTTTTCTGCGCTTCGCTCCAGGCGGCGAGGCGCTGCTTGACGCCCAGGATGGGGCGCGGCAGCGAGAGTTTCGCGCCCTCTTCCATTAATGGCACAAGTTTGTCGAACTCCGGGCCGGACTGCTGGCCGGTGAGTGCAATGCGGATGGGATGGAAGAGCGCGGGACCTTTGACACCGCTCTCCTTCTGCACTTCCTTGATCAGTGCCTTGAAGCGGGCGGCTTCGACGGGCTCGGGCTCGGCGGCAATCTTTGCGGCAAACGCGTCGAAGACAGCCTTGGCTGACGGGGCGGCGAGCACCTCGGCGTTTTCCGGCGCGGCGAGGGCAGCAGCGGGATCAAAGTGCAGCACGGATGCGGCGCGCTCGGGAAGCTCGTCCAATTTATTGACGGAATGCACGAGCGAGGCAGTAACGCGGGCAAGCCAGCGCTGGAGTTCCGGCGTCATCACATCCACGCCGAGTGCGGGGCAGTAAAAGGGCGCGGCGAGGGCGGCAATGCGCTCGGGCGCGGCTTCCTTGATGTAGTGGCGATTGAGCCAGTAGAGCTTCTCGAAATCGAAGACCGCGGGCGAGGGCGTGACGCGGGCAAGATCAAACTCCTGCACAAGCTCGGTTGGCGAGAAGATTTCGCGGTCGCCTCCGGTGGGAGCCCAGCCGAGCAGTGCCATGTAATTCATCAGCGCCTCGGGAAGCACGCCCATCTCGCGGAAGTTGGCGAGGGATGTTGCGCCGTGACGCTTGGAAAGACGCTCCTTGTCAGGGCCAAGAATGGTGGAAAGATGCGCGAACTCGGGCACCTCCCAGCCGAGGGCTTCATAGAGGGCGACCTGCTTGGGAGTGTTCGAAAGATGATCGTCGCCGCGGATGACGTGGGTGATCTTCATTTCCGCGTCGTCCACCACGACTACGTAGTTGCAGACGGGGACTCCGGTGGAGCGGACGATGATGAGATCGCTCACTACCTCGTTGGAGAATTCAACCCAGCCGCGCACGATGTCATGAAAGCGGATCGGCCTTTCGGGAATCTTGAGGCGGATGGCGCAGGGTTCTCCGGCGGCGCGGCGGCGCTCAGCCTCCTCGGGTGCGAGATTGCGGCAAGTGCCGGGATAGTTGGGCTGGAGATGCTGCGCCATCGCCTGCTCACGCTGGCGGTCGAGATCCTCCTGCGAGCAGAAACAGCGGTAGGCTTTGCCTTCGCTGACGAGGCGCTCGGCGTGGTCGCGGTAGACCTGCCATTTGTCGCTCTGGCGATAGGGCGGGTAGGGGCCGCCAACGTCGGGGCCTTCGTCCCAATCGAGGCCGAGCCATTTGATGTCTTCGATGAGCTGGGTTTCATAGCGCGCTTCGCTGCGCTCGAGATCGGTATCTTCAATGCGGAGGATGAAGGCTCCGCCCTGCTGGCGCGCGAAGAGCCAGTTGAAGAGCGCGGTGCGCGCGTTACCTACGTGAACCTGACCGGTGGGCGATGGGGCAAAGCGCACCCGCACCTTGCCTGCAATTGACGATTGCTCCATAGCAAAGATGTTAGCAGAGCCGGGCCGGGAAATTTCCGCACACGGAAAGCAGAACTACCGCGCAAGCTGGAGGCTAGTGAATGTGCGGGCTTGCGGGATTGTAGGCAGCCTTCTTCTTCACCACGGGCCGCACGACCTTTACGTCGAACTCCAGCGGAGTTGTCTTTGGAGGAAAGCACTGCCGATTGTCACAGGCCTGGAACTTTACGTCGCCGTGGACGCGCAGGGTGCCGAGAGCGGCGGTTTTGGGAACACGCACCTCGGCCGTGACGGCGAAGTGCCCGGAGTAGACACTGAGCTTGTCATTGCCCATAAACGGCAGCGCGAGTTGTTCGGCCTCCGGATATTGGATGTTCATGATCATGATTCCCTCGGGAGGATTGAGGTGAACCACGGTTGGCATCAGCAGCTCGTCGTTGGGCTTGTTGGAGTTGACGTGGAATCCCTTGTTGACCTGCAACTCGATGTTGAGCGGAGCCTTGCCGCCACGGGCAACTACGACCGTAGCGATGGGAGCCACGGCGATTGCCGGGGAAGATCCCTGGGCCAGAACAAGGGACGGAATGAAGAGGGCAAACAAAGAGACGAAGATGCGATGAGAGGGCTTCATGGCTAAGTGTCCAGTTTAGCGGATTTCAGGCTCAAGGTAAGCCAAAAGCAGCAGCCCGCAAGCGAAAGCTAAGAGCGCGGGCTGGAGGCGATGGCGCGCTTCACGTTCTGCTCGATTTCATCGCGCGTACCGGGCTGGCCGAAGACGCGATCCATGACGACGCCGCGGCGGTCGATGTAAAACGTGGTGGGCAGATAGTCAATGCCGCCATATTGCGTAGCGACATTCTCCTTACCGAGGAGGATAGGGTAGTTGATGGAGTTCTCTGCGGCGAACTTTGCGACACTCTTCTGGTCTCCATCGTCATCCATGGAGACGCCGACGATCTGCAACCCCTGGTCACCATAGCGCTTCTGGAGATCGACAAACCAGGGAATCTCCTCCTTGCAGGGAGGGCACCAGGTGGCCCAGAAGTTGAGCACCACGGCTTTGCCGCGCAGGTCGCTGAGGGTGACGGGATGGCCTTCGAGATCGGTGAGAGTGAAGTCCGGCGCGTCGTGGCCCTTGGCGGCCACGGTGGCAGCGCGGGCTCTTGCTCCGGGGAGCTTTCCCTGGAAACGGGCCAGCAGCAGCAAACCTGCAATGACGACCACCATCACGCCGAAAACCACAACTTTACGCTTCAAGAGAAACACTCCTGCTACTGGTTCAGATGCGTTACAAGGCGAAGCGATTCAGGAAGCCAAGGTATCCCGAGAGCATGGAGAAGCGTCCGAGAGCGATGAGGAGGCCGAAGACGATAAGCAACACGCCGCTGATGACCTCGACGGTATGCAGATGGCGGCGGAAGCGAGCATAAAAGCCGAGAAAACGGTTGACCATCAGCGAGGTAAGCAGGAACGGCACGGCCAATCCGGCGGAGTACACGGCGAGGAGGAGGATTCCCTTGAACACCGTGTCTTGCGAGCCGGCGAGCAGAAGAATTCCGGCCAGGATGGGGCCGATGCAAGGCGTCCAGCCGAAGGCGAAGGCAAAGCCGATAAGGAAAGAGCCGAGCGGACTGGAGCCTCCCTTGACGCTGTGCAAGCGCTTATCTGAGTAAAGCGCGTTGATCTTGAAGAGTCCGGTGAGGTGCAGGCCGAAGATGATGATGACGACGCCGGCAAAGATCGCCAGCGGACGGTGATATTGCTGGGTGAGCTGCCCGAGGCTGGTGGCCACCGCTCCGAGCGAGATGAAGACCACGCTGAAGCCCAGAATGAAGCAGAGCGAGTTCAGCATGACGGTGCGCAGAAGCTTGCGGTCGGCGGCCTGAAGGGTCTCCACGCTGGCGCCGGAGATGAGCGAAACGTAGCCCGGCACGAGTGGCAACACGCAGGGCGAGAGGAAGGAAAGGACTCCGGCGAAGAACGCCGCCAAGGGTAAAGGAAGACTGTGCATACATCCACGATTGTACAGGGACGGGCATACTCCGGGAGGTTCGGGATTATTCCAGAAAGCGCTGCTGCTGGGCGGCGGTGAGCAGAAGGCAATGGCGTGGCGGCCCGGCCAGGCGCTTGCGAATACGGGCGATGAGGCGGTATCCGCCGGTCAGCAGGGGGCGCGGAAGCCATGCGGCGATGGCGGCGAGGCGCGCGTAGATGCCTCCGACGTAGGCGGCGGTGTGGGCGACGGCGTCCCACTCGATGAAGGCGTGACCGGCTTCGATCCACAGCAGGGACTCGACGCGCTGGAGATGGTACTGCTCGCGCAGGGAGATTCCGAGAGCGGAGTTGCGCGGGACGAAGAGCAGGTCGGTGCGGCGCTCGCGGGCGAGGATGAACTGCACGGCGCGATGACAGAAGGAGCAGTCTCCGTCAAAGACGAGCATGGGGGCGGGCATGGAAGTTAGATGAGGCGGGCGTGGCTGGCGGTGCGGAGCAATACTGCTGGTTGGTTCTGTTCTGGGATTGTTGAAAACTTGGCGATGTCGCGTCAGTCATCGCCGGCCTGGCATGTTGGCAATTCCTACGCACTACCTACTTTCCCTTGTAATCGCCATTTTCGAAGATGCCCTTTTTCTTCTTGCCATTGGGGAAGGTCAAGACACCCAGACCGTTCGGCATGCCGTTTGCGATGTCTCCTTCGTAGCGGAGGTCGTTGGGATAAATGATCACACCCTCTCCGTTGAATTTACCCTCGACGAAATCTCCTTCAAAATGGGTTCCCTTGGGCGTGGTAAACAGGCCTTTACCGTCAAACAGATCGTCGACAAAGTCGCCCTCGTACCGGTCGCCGTTCCGCCAGGTAAACACGCCTTTACCCGTTCGCCGATTGTTCTTGAAGTCACCTTCATAGCGGCTGCCGTTGGCCCCGAGCAACACACCTCTGCCGGTCCGGACGTCATCTGCGTAGTCGCCTTCATAGCGATCGCCATTGACCCAGGTGAAGGTGCCCTTGCCGCTCCACTTGCCGTCCACGATATCGCCTTCGTACCGATTGCCTTTTTTCGCGATCCACACGCACTTGCCCTGGGCCTTGCCATTGACGTAGATGCCCTCGAAGCGATTACCATCCTTGCTCACAAAGACGCCTGCTCCGCTCCACTTGCCATCGACAAAGCCGCCCTCGAATCGTTCGCCATCATTTGAGGTCCACGCACCTTTGCCAGTGCGCTTGCCTTGCACAAAGTCCCCTTCATAGCGATTGCCATTTGCCCACGTAAAGACGCCTCTGCCCGTCCGCTTTCCGGCGACAAAGTCGCCTTCGTAGTGGTTTCCGTTTGCCCAGATGAAGGCCCCCTTGCCCTGGCGCTTGTTGTCCACATGGTCGCCTTCGTAGCGGGCGCCAGTGGCGTAGCTTTGGGTGCCCTTTCCGTTCAGCTTGCCGCCAACGTAGCTTGCAACAAATGTCTCAGCGAGATTGCCGTCCATGAACCACTTGGCTGTGCCTGGGCCTGTTGCGAAACCTCCCTCGCATGCGCCGGACCAGGTGACGCTTTCGCCCAGCAGCGTGTGGTCACTCCAGAGTCTGCAGTGCCCACTTTGATCCGTGACCCATCCGCCGGGGGCTGAGCGGGAAGCGTCGTCGGGAGAGGTTGAATCTGGTGAAAAGGTCGGCGCGCTCCCGCTCTGCGCGGCCGCCAACGGAGCATAAAGAACCGCCCATAACAGGACTGCATAGCACACCGCTTTTCTCATCATGTGTTCTCCGCATCTCAGCATAACGGCGGGTTATGGGCGAAAACAGACCATGGATCTCACCATTCCAATTCGGAATTACTGAGCCGAAATCGAATCGTGGTCACTTCTTCCATAAGCACTACCCCCGAGCCGCTGACGGCTCGGGAGTAGGCTCTTCTGCGTTTGCGAAAAGCTAAAGCGGGATGTTGCCGTGTTTCTTCGCCGGGTTCTTGTCGCGTTTGCCATCGAGCATTTCGAGGGCCTGGATGATCTTCTTGCGGGTGTCGCGGGGACGGATGACGCCGTCGATGTAGCCTCGCTCGGCGGCGACGTAGGGGTTGGCGAAGCTCTCGCGGAACTCCTCGATCTTCTCGGCGCGCACCTTGGCGAAGGCTGCTTCACCGGTGAGTCCGTCCACGCCTTCTTTGGCGGCGCGGTCGAGCTCACGGCGGTAGACGATGTTTACCGCGCCGTCGGGGCCCATGACGGCGATTTCGGCGGTGGGCCATGCGTAGTTCACGTCCGAGCGGATGTGCTTGGAGCTCATGACGCAATAGGCGCCGCCATAGGCCTTGCGGGTGATGATGGTGATCTTGGGGACGGTGGCTTCGGCAAAGGCGTAGAGCAGCTTTGCGCCGTGCATGATGATGCCGCCGTGCTCCTGCTGAATGCCGGGGAGGAAGCCGGGAACGTCTTCAAAGGTCACCAGAGGAATGTTGAAGCAGTCACAGAAGCGGACGAAGCGCGCCGCCTTGATGGAGGAGTTGATGTCGAGGACTCCGGCAAGGAAGTTGGGCTGGTTGGCGACGATGCCGACGGAGCGACCGCCGAAGTGAGCGAAGCCGATGACGATGTTCTTCGCATAGTGCTCCTGCACCTCGAAGAAGTAGGAGTCGTCCACCACGCGGGTGATGACGTCCTTGATGTCATAGGGCATGTTGCTCTCGGACGGCACGACGGTGTCGAGCTGGGCGTCGGAGCGGTCAACGGGATCGGTGGTGGGCTTGCGCGGCGGCTCCTCAAGATTGTTGGAGGGGATGAAGCTGAACAGCTCGCGCACCATGGAGAGGCACTCGGCATCGTCATGGGCGAGGAAGTGGGCGACGCCGGACTTGGTGTTGTGGGTGGTCGCGCCGCCGAGTTCGTCTTTGCTGACCTCTTCGTGGGTCACGGCCTTGATGACCTCGGGGCCGGTGATGAACATGTATGCGGTCTTATCGACCATGAGAATGAAATCGGTCATCGCCGGGGAATAGACCGCGCCTCCGGCGCATGGTCCCATGATTGCGGAGATCTGCGGAACAACGCCCGAGGAAAGTACATTGCGCAGGAAAATGTCGGCATAGCCGGCGAGGGAGCGGACGCCTTCCTGAATGCGCGCGCCGCCGGAATCATTGAGGCCGATGACGGGCGCGCCGACGCGGGCGGCGGTATCCATGATTTTGACGATCTTGGCGGCGTTGGTCTCCGAGAGCGAGCCGCCGAAGACGGTGAAATCCTGGGCAAATACGAAGACCAGACGGCCTTCGATGCGTCCGTAGCCGGTGACAAAGCCATCGCCGAGGATGACCTGCTCGCCCATTCCGAACTCGGTGGTGCGATGAGTGACGAACTTGTCGGTCTCCTCGAAGGTTCCTTCATCGAGGAGGAATTCGATACGCTCGCGGGCGGTCATCTTGCCCAGTTTGTGTTCGCGCGCGCGCCGCTCTTCGCCACCGCCTGCTTCGGCGAGTTCGTCGCGCAGTTTTAGTTTGGCCAGTTTCTGCTCGATATTCATGAGACGGGAATTATAGCCAGAGAGTGCCAGTCAGGGCCATGAATTAGTTCTGGGAGGGCATTTTGAACAGGGTGTCATCTCCAGCCATTCCCTGGGCGCTCCAGCGCCAGCGCTTGCCGTCCCAGAAGAGCAGGGAATGCAGGGAGGTGCGGTCAATGGCTTCAATGGCCTGGTGACTCTTCTTCTTGAGGCGCAAATTGACGATCCCCAGGGTGTCAAAAGGCGTATTGATAAGGACAAACTTGGAGGGCATCTTGGGATTGGGCTTTGAGGGCGGCTGGCGCCAGGAAAGAACAACCAGGATGCAGCGGGAAGAGCCGTCAAAGTGGAGGGTGAACTGCGACGTGATGCGCGTGTCCCCGGTGCCGAAATAAGCGTCGTACGGGTCCTCGACCTTGAAGTTGAACTGCGTCTGGGAGAGCAGGGGCGTGCTGCTGGTTCCAACCAGCACAAGATCCTCCTTGCCATCACCATCGAGGTCGCCGAGCATGGGCGGAACCTGGGGGTCCAGAGTGAAGCTGGGGCCGAACTGACGCGCCACGTAGGCCGCGTCCACCGTGGGCGGGGCGGCAGGCGCAGAAGGGGACTCGGCCAAGAGGGGAGAGGCCAGCAGCAGGCAGCCCGCAAGGCAGCGGACCATGGATGAGAATGCGGAATGCATAGCGATACTGTATCCGTTTTTTGACAGGGGTGAAGGAAGAAGTTCGCCGGCGGGCCCAGAATGCGCTGGTAGCATCTATAATTTGCCAAGTGCGTTTACTCCTTGTAAGTGACATTCACTCGAATCTGGAGGCCCTGGAGGCCTGTCTGGATGCGGCTCCCGAGCACGACAGCGTTGCCAGCCTTGGCGACGTGGTGGGTTATGGAGCCAGCCCCAACCAGGTCGTTGAATTGATCCGGGCAATGGACCCGGTGAGCGTGCGGGGCAACCACGACCGCTGCTGCAGCGGGCTGGAAGACCTTGCGAGCTTCAATCCCATTGCCGCCTATGCGGCCACCTGGACGCGCGACCAGTTGAGCGAGTGCAACCTGGACTGGCTGCGCGAGTTGCCCGCCGGACCATTGCGGGATGGCGGCTGGGAGGGAGTTCAGTTCGTACACGGTTCGCCGGTGGAAGAGGATGGCTACATCACCTCCGAGTACAGCGCCCGCACGGCGCTGGAGATTTCACCCTTTCACCTCACCTTCTTCGGACATACTCATATCCAGTGCGCCTTTGCGCGGCTGCGGCTGGTCACGGAACTGCTACCGCTGGAACGCCTGAACAGCGCAAGCTGCGTTCAAGTTTCGCGGCTGGCACTGGACCCGGCGATGAAGTACCTGGTGAATCCGGGTTCGGTTGGGCAGCCCCGCGACCGGGACCGGCGCGCCGCCTTCGCCGTCTATGACGACGAGCAACACGAGATTCTCTTCTACCGCGTCCCCTACGACATTGCACGGGCGCAGGAGCGTATCCTGCAGGCCGGATTGCCATCGGTGCTGGCGGCTCGGCTGGAAGATGGACGTTAGTTTTCCGGGCTTCCTGATTTCCCTGCATTGGCCGGACCAGCCCTGACGCAGCCGACCTGACAGTTTTCCTCAACCTTTCCGCATCCTGCTTTGAGATACACTCGCCCTATGCCATTGAGAAAAATGGGCGGACTTTTTGACGACGACTCCACGGCAGAGAAGCCGGGCAGCAAGGTGATGGTGGCGCACGTTGACGGCGGCTCGCGCGGCAACCCAGGCCCCGCGGGGTATGGCGCCTACATCACGGACGCCGAAGGCAGGCAACTGGCTGAACTGGGCGAGTTTCTCGGGGTACAGACCAACAACTTTGCCGAGTATTCCGGGCTGATCGCAGCCTTGGAGTACGCCGTGGAGCACGGCTACGGCACGGTAAAGATTGTGAGCGACTCCGAGTTGCTCGTGAAGCAGATGAAGGGGCAGTACAAGGTTCGCAGCGAGGCCCTTTTAGCGATTTACACCGAGGCCAAGGCGCTGATCCGCAAGCTGGACCGCTTTGAGATCCGTCATGTGCTGCGCCACTTGAACAAAGATGCCGACCGGCTGGCGAATGCGGCGATGGATCGCGGCATGGGGCGAGCCAGCACCACCAAGGCCGATGCCTACGCCAAGCCTCCGGTGGAGCGCGAAGAAATGCAGGAACTGCGCGGCTTTGTGAGTGGAGGAGTAGTGGAGTTCACCGGCGAGAAATTCCCTGATGGCGTGTTCGTGGTGGTGCGGCGGGCGCGGCGATAAGAATCTGGCGGCATGGAAAAGCGCGAACCGCAACGGGATCGCGCTTTTCTATTTGCGAAAGCCCGTTTTTATCCGGCAAGCGCCTTCTTTACGGCCTCGCTGACCTGCTTGCCGTCGATGCGTGCGCCGGCGAACTTTGCCATCACGTTCTTCATGATCGTGCCCATTTCCCTGGCAGTGGGCGACCCCATTTCCGCGATCACCTGTTGCACGGCCGCAGCGATCTCAGCGGGACCGACTGCCTTGGGAAGGTAGCCTTCGATAAAGACGATCTCTTCCAGTTCCTTGGCGGCAAGCTCCGGGCGGTTGCCCTTGAGGAACTGTTCATTGGAATCGAGGCGCTGCTTGATGAGGGTGGAGAGCACCTGCATCTCTTCCTTTTCGTCGAGCGGGGCGCGCTTGTCGATTTCCTTGTTCTTGAGCGCAGCCTTGACCATGCGCAGAGTGGAGAGGCGCAACTCCTGCCGCGTCTTCATCGACTCGACCATGTCTTTCTGAACTTGAGAGGTAATGCTCATGGCTCTAATGATACGCAGGGCGGAGCGCGGACGCTACTGTTGCGGCGCAGGGGCGTTCTGAGCGGAGGGTTTCGCCGTGGGGCGGCGCAGCGAGAGCGCGGTCAATTTGCGCATCAGGTTCTGGAAGGTGATGATGCCGACCAGGTAGTCGCCCTCCACGACGGGAATCATTGCGAGGCCGCTGCGTCCGATGCGGCGCAGCACGGCGGCCAGCGACTCCTGCGGGCCCGCGACCAGATACTCACGGCGCATGGCCATTTGCACGTACCCGTTGCCCTCCTCCTCCATGCAGGCGGCCATCTGCTGACGGCTGATCACGCCCACCATGTCGGTGCCGCGCACCACGGGGAACTCTTCCTGCGGCGGATCCACGGAGCGTTGTAACGCGTCGGCGAGAGTGTCCGCCGGGGAGAGCGTGATGAAGTCGGTGATCATCACGTCAACCACTCGCACGCGCTCCAGCACGGCTTGCAGGATCATGCTGCGATCCTCAAGCTGGGCGGCTAGAAAGAGAAACACTCCCGCCATCATGATCCAGAGATTGTTGGAGCCGGAACCGAGAAAGACGGCGCCGCCGCAGAGGAAAAGAGCGAGAGAGAAGAACTGCCCGATGGAGACAGCGCGCCGGGTGGCCGTGACCTGATCGCCATTGCTGGCCAACACTGCACGGAGAATGCGTCCGCCATCCAGAGGATAGGCGGGCAGCAGGTTGAGGGCAGCGACAAATACTTGAGCCCAGACAAGGCTCCGCGGCAGATTGAAGGGCGTCAGCCACGGGAAGTTGAACAACTGCACCTGGGGACGGAAGATGAGGATCGAAGCCGCGATGAGAGCCGCAAGCGTCAGGTTCACGCAGGGTCCGGCGAGCGAGATACGAATCTCGCGGCGAGCGTCGAGGCCGCGCTGCGCCTGCTCGTCGAGCAGTGCAATGCCGGCGATGGGAAGCAGCACTACGCTGCGCACCTTGATGCCGTTGCGCGCCGCAACCAACGCGTGGCCAACCTCATGCGACAGGACGGCGAAGAGCACCATCAGCATGAGAAGGAGGCTGCGCATCCCAACCTGCGGGCCGCGGCCGGCTTCCAGTATCCACACCAGGCAGAACATCAGCGGGAAGCTGAAGTGAACGCGGAAGTGGATGCCGAAGATGTCAATAACCGGAACGGACCAGCGTCTCATGCAATTTGCCCTGTGTTGTGGAAAACCGTTACTAATACACTACACGGCAGAGGGCCGGGAGTAGAAGAGGCCGATGAGAGTGATTGCTGGAAAGTTTCGCAGCCGGACACTGAAGAGCCTGGAGGGTCTGGAGACGCGTCCGACCTATGACCGGCTGAAAGAGACCCTGTTCAACGTGCTCGCCTCCGCCGGGATGGTTGCCGGATGCGAGTGGGCAGACCTGTTTGCCGGCACGGGCGCCGTAGGGATTGAGGCATTGAGCCGCGGCGCGAACTCGGTGCGCTTTGCCGAGTCGAGTGGAAAAGCCGCGAAAGTATTGCGCGAGAATCTCATCGCGCTGGGAGCGGAGGCCGCCGAGGTGGCCGAGCGCGACGCCGCCGAAGCCTTGCGCCAGTGGGACAAGGCTGGAGTGCAATTCGATGTCTGCTTCCTTGATCCTCCCTACCGGCTGCACGGCGCTTATGGGGAGATTCTGCGCACCATCGCACGGGGCAGTCTGCTGCTTGACGGGGGAGTGGTTGTGGCCGAGCATGAAAAGCGCTTTGATCCTGGGGATGGCGAAGGAAACCTGCGCCGCTACCGATTGTTGAAACAGGGCGAGAGCTCTCTCAGTTTTTACCGTCGCAGCCTGGAGCCGGGGCAAGAACCACAGAACTAGACGAGCTCTCACCATCTTCAAACTCTCACATCACTAGGTCATCCGGACGGACTAGCGCGTATTGCATCTCGGTGAGTTCCTTGCGAACAAGGTTCAAGCCGAAGACACAGGTCTCAAACTGTTGCGAGAGACGTCCGAAGAGAGGCGCGACCTTGCGGTACTCCATCTGGTCGAACTGGCTGACGATGAAGTAGCTCTCTTTGCCGGCATGGACGAAGTCGATGAGATTCTCCAGCCGCTGCCGGCGCAAGCGGAAGCGGTTGATCGACTCGGGGAACATTCCGCTGTAAAAGAGCGTGAAGTCTCCGATGTGCTTGCGCACCTGGCGCTCGCGGTCAAACGACTGCGCCTGATCGCCAAAGATTGGATCGCTTTCCAGCAGCATCTCGCCCACGTCATCCAGCGAGCGGCCCTGTGCGTTCTTGAGTGCATAGAGGTTGCGCGCGTCGCAAAACTCGGTAAGAAGGTTGGCTAAGTAAGCCCAGATCTCCTGATCGCGCAGGCCTACTTCTCCGCCGAAGTGCTGAGCGATTTTTTCTGACAGAAGCTGCCGCAACGGATGCCGGTCGCCGATCTCCCCCATCTTTGCCATCCTCCTGGAACGAGTGAGCAGTCACTCCGAATGTTGTTGGATGCTACCTGACCGCAAATAGATTGCGATAGCAATAGGGGAGGCGCAGGAGGGATGAAGATTGGCAGTCGTCGGCGCGGAGTGCTGATAAAAGCTGGAGTTCAGTGGGCTGGAAGAGGCGCCTACGTGCGCAGCCCGCACCAGGTCTCCGCAACCACGATCGAGTTGCCGGGACTGTGCGGATCGTACTTTACGCTGGTGGTGACACCGATGCGGCAGGAATGAAGATCGAGATATTGGCGCAGATGAGTCACGTCCTGGGAGCACTCATATTGCACGCCGGCGACGTCATAAGTGTAGATCACCATCTGCATGGGATGGCTTGTGTCGGAGTCCAGCTCCTGCACGTCGAGCACGGTCCCATCGGTAATGCGGCCCAGGGTGTTGATGCGCTGGCGGCGCAGCGCCTCGCGCTGCTCAGGTGTCTTCTTGCCTGCGCGAAGCAGGAGCAGAACACTGGCAGCAGCGATCACGAGGGCGCCGGTAAGGCTGTAGATGCGGATCAAGGTCATGGAGATTTCAGCGCGGAGCGATGCATCATTTCCAACCGCTCTCCTTCGACTTTACTACGAAACCGGAAAGCGTTGGCGGCATGGCCCCGTGCCACTGCGCGCCGATGACAAAAGCGCGAGCCGTGTGGGCCTCGCGCTTTGAGCTCTGCGGCAATTTTTCGCAGGAAGAGCTATTCGTTGATCACGGGATTGCGCAGCGTGCCGATGCCTTCAATCGATACCTCGACGACGTCGCCATTCAGCAGCGGCCCCACACCTTCCGGCGTGCCGCTGGCGATCAAGTCTCCGGGCAACAGGGTGCAGAACTGCGAGATGTGCTGCACGATCCGGTCGATGGAAAACATCATGTCGCGGGTGTTGCCGTCCTGGCGCAATTGACCGTTGACGCGGGTTTGCACCGTGATGCCGGCCGCCGGGTCCAATTCAGTGGTCACGATGGGACCGAAGGGACAGAAGGTATCGAATCCTTTGCTGCGCGTCCACTGGCCGTCTTTGTTTTGCAGGTCGCGCGCGGTCACGTCATTCACGATGGTGTACCCAAGAATGTAGTCCTTTGCGCTCTCGCCTTCCTTCATCCGGTGACAGCGCCGACCGATAAGGATGCCGAGTTCTCCTTCGTGGTCCACTCGCTGGCTAATGGAAGGGCGGACAATTTCGCCTCCTGGGGCAAGGAGAGACGAAGGTGGCTTGCTGAAGATCAAAGGCTCGCTCGGCATCTCATGATTCAGTTCGCGGACGTGAGCGGCATAGTTGCGCCCGACGCACATGATCTTGCTGACGATGGGAAAGGGCGTGAGCAGTTTGGCGCGCTCCAGAGGAAAAGGCTCGTCAATCGACTTTCCTGAGCCGATCTCCGGCAGCACGACCTGCTCGGGTACTCCTGCGGCGCTAACCTGCATCTGCGGGCTGCCCAGCTCACTGACGATAAAGTCGTGGCCATCGCGTGTCTCCACCAGGCCAAAGCGCGATCCTTCCATTCCAAGAAAGCGGCAGAATTTCATCGAACCTCCAGGGGAACTGACTCCTCGGCTGGGACCGATTGCGGACTTTCATTGCCGCGCAGGTCGATGGCCGAGACGGTGTAGTAGTACTTCTGTCCAGGTTGAACATTGTTGTCGCGCCATGCCGGAGCCTTGACGATTCCGGACGAGACGGCGACAACGCTGGAAGCGGCGCTGCGGCGGTAAACGATGTATCCCACCAGATCGCTCTCGGTGTTAGGCGCCCAGGTGAGGTCGATGAAGGGCTTCTGGCCGACGCTGCTGAAGACGGCCTGCAAACCGGCGGGAACGGCTGGGGGGAAGGTGTCCAGCACCGAAAGATGCACGACTGCGCTGTCGTCGCCCTCCACTTCCGCGGCGGGCCGCCCCGGCACGGCAAGCACGGTGACGGAAGCGATCTTGTAGTCGTACTCCTGCTGCCACTCGAAGTTGGCGTCGCGGGCTTCGTCTGCACCGGGATGGTACGGCTGCTCGCTGGAGAGTGCAAAATCACTCTTTCCGGGTGCGCGGCGGTAGATGCGGAGCCGGTAAGAGATCCCCGGAGAAGGCACGGGACCGGATGCCGCATTCCACTCCAGCAGCGGGCCTTGCGCATCAAGCCTGGCATGGAAGCCGGCCGGGGGTGGTGCGGTCATCACCAGGGGCACACGCACCTGGTTCGAGAGCCCCGAAGAGTGGCCGCGCTGATTCACGACCTCGATGGCGTAGGTAGCCTGATTCTGAGCAGCGATGAGAGCCGACGGCAGCACGTCCTCAAAGGAAACGACGGGACGGCGCGCCGCAGGCAGCGCGGAGACCAGTTCGCCCGTCTTGATCTCCTTGACCACCTCTCCGCAGACGTTGGTAGGAAACTGGTTGAGGACGCGGCAAATACGCGTGACCGTGGGCCAGCGCATGGTCTGGTGGTCAGTGGTTTCCGTGGGCGGAGACCAGCTTAGAACCACGCGATTGCCCTTTCGGGTGGCGGATAGATTATCCACGGTCACGGGCAGGCGCAGCGACGGCGGCTGCGGCGAGCCCGGCGCGGCACAACCGGCAGCCAGGGCGAGAACACCACAACACGCAGCGAGCAAAATGGGAGTCTTCTTCATCGGAACGGTTCAGCGTATCAGAAAGCAACGGGCGTCTGCAGCGGATATCGCACTGGAGTGCCGATACGCAACGCTATCGCATTTTTCAGTCGCGCTGAACGAGCTCTCGTAGCATAATTTTCTCTCCCCCCGGCAAAGGATGGATTCCTGATGAAAGCCCCCGTGCTCTGCTCCCTACTAATTCTTGTTTTTGCCTTCTCTGTTTCGTCTCTCGCCACGGAAAACAATGCTCCCGACGCAAACTCCGACGCTGTTTACTTGCAATTGCGCCACATCCAGACGAGTGGTGAGGCGTATGAGGTTCAGAATCTAAAGATCGTGCGGGATGTAGGGACATTTGATCTGCACAGCGGCACTCTCTGCCTCTTGGCTCCCGTTCAGGGAATGATCACTGGAGCGGTTTTCCGTGGCTCGGGAACATTCAGCCTGCAAAGCAACGATCCGCGTGAGCAAAACCAGATGAAGATGCTCACAGGCGGCCCGGGCATCAGCGAGGATTTTGAAAAGCTCGTTCTGCGCTTCGCCGACGATACCCCCGAGGAGTTGAAGAAGGTGCTCACCACCAGGAGTGGCGGCGGATGCGCCAGCGATCTTCTTGAGGAGAACCAGAAGTATCTGCGCACTGAGCTGCGCTACAACCTTGCGGCCCGCCTCTTGCAACCGGTGTTGGCGGGCAAACCGGACGGCTCCTTCTCTGCTTTCTTTGCCGGCAGGAAATACGGAAAGCTGCGCTTCGCCGTGGACCCGCGCGGCGTTGAGGAACCCGAGGAAGTCGCACTGATTGGCTTCAACGAATCCAAGCGTGGAGTCTGGTACAGCGGCCATTTGCTCACAGAGCCACGCGATGGCTGGAAGGTGAAGCACACCTCCCACGAATATGGATTTGTGAAAGCGGTGAGCCACAAAATTGACGTGACAATCGAGAAGAGCGGCCTGTTGAGTGGAACGGCAACGGAGATCTTCACCTCGCAAATAGACGGCCTGCGCGTGGTGCCGCTCGACCTGCTTCACAGGCTTCGTGTTTCCAAAGTGACAGACTCAAACGGAAACGCGCTGAGTTGGATACAGGAAAAGCATGATGAGGACGCCGCATATCGGGTAGTACTGCCCAGACCCGTCAACAAGGGAGAGCAGATCGTGGTGACTACCACATATAGCGGAAAGGAAGTGGTATTCAAGGAAGGCGATGGGAATTACTACCCAGTGGCGCGCAGCAGTTGGTATCCGAACACACACATCGGCGACTTCGCGATGTACGACATCACGTTCCACATCCCCAAGAACCTTACCCTGGCCGCGACCGGAACCAGGATTAGTGAGCGCGTGGAAGGCGCCCAGAGCGTCTCGCAGTGGAAGTCAGAGGTGCCGCTATCGGTCGCAGGTTTTAATTTTGGTGACTTCAAGTCTGAAACAGCAAAGCTCGATAAAGTGGGTGTTCAGGTCACGGCTTTTGCGAACAAGGAAATCCCGGACTCCTTCAAGACGATATTGAACGCCGGGACTCCCACGCTGCCGGCGAATGAGAACGCTCCGCGCGGAGATCATCAGTTTGCCCTCGGCTCGCTAAGCACCACGCCGATGCTGAAAAAATCCCTGGCAGAAGCCGCGCTGGCGGTAGAACTCTACACGAGCTACTTTGGGCCAATGCCGTATAAGGGTCTTGAGGTCACGCAGCAGACAGCCTGCAACTACGGGCAGGCCTGGCCGGGGCTGGTCTTCCTGCCAATCTGTTACTTCCTCGATACCACACAGCGCCATCAACTAGGGCTGGACGATACCAAAAGCCAATACTGGAAGGTTGTGGAGCCGCACGAAGTGGCCCATGAATGGTGGGGCCATAGCATCGGTTGGACCGGTTATCGCGACCAGTGGATGAGCGAAGGGTTTGCTGACTTCTCGGCTTCGCTGTTTATCCAGTACGTCCGCAATGACCGCAAAGAGTACGTCCAGTATTGGAAAGACCTGCGCGACCAGTTGGTGGAGAAGGATCAGTTCGGACACCGCCCGATCGACGTCGGCTCGGTCACCATGGGCTACCGCGTATCCACTTCAAGAGTTGGGGGCTGGACTGGCCAGCACGTGCTCTATCCGAAGGGCGCATACATCCTGCACATGATTCGCAATTTGATGTACACCCAACAGAAAGGCGATGCCGACTTTAAGGCGATGATGCAGGACCTTGTCAGCACCTATCGCAACCAGGCGGTGAGTACGGAAGACTTCCAGGCAATGGTTGAAAAGCATATGACCAAGACCATGGACGCCGCTGACAACCATAGGATGGACTGGTTCTTCGATGAGTGGGTCTACGGCACGGAAATCCCACACTACGCGGCGGACAGCGTCAGCGAGACTGGCAAGGATGGAAAACCCGTCATCACCCTGAAGGTCACTCAATCCGGCGTAAGTCCAAATTTCAGGATGGTGGTTCCGGTCTACTTTGAATTGAGCGATGGACGGGTTGGCAAACTGGGACAGGTTCTGCTCGTGGGAAACCAAACCATCAGCCAGACGATTCCATTCGGCACCTCAGTCCCCAAGCGCCTGCTGATCAATTACAACTATGACGTGCTCGCCACAAATTAGTTTGCAGCAGGGCACAAGGGCCGCCTGTATGGAACCGGCGGCGCTTGTGCCCCTGGCCTAGTACAGTCTCTCCTGACGGCGCATGTTTCCGAAGGTTCCAATGTTCGCCAGGGTAAAGGCGAAACGGTACTGGTTTTCCACGTTTACGCCGGGCACGTTGGTGTGCCGGTACTCGAAGCTCAAACCGCAACAGTCTGAGTTGTAGCTGGTCTGCACGGCGGCGTATTGCAGGAAGTCGCGGTTCTGGTCGTATCCGATGCTGGCGCCTCCGGCAAAGCCGCGCTTGTTGGGATGCCCGTATCCCACCAGGGCGCGGAACTGGTTGAAGACCAGCGGCGCATTGCTGAAAATCTCCGTCACCGAGTTGGCCGGCACATGGAAGAAGACGTGGCTTCCCCCAAAGAAATATTCCCCCAGGCGGTACTCCGCAAAGGTCGCGCTGGAGTTAATGCGGCCGCGCACGGAATCGTAGTCAAGCTGCCACTGCACGTCGGTATTCGCCGTGGTCTGCAAGCGGAGCTTGCTTACCACCGGGCTCCAGGCGCGCGGCGAATCCAGAAAGGCCATGCCGGAGAGATCCACGGTATCGGCAAATACGTTACGGCGGTCGGAAACCAGCGCGTGACCGAATCCCTGGTCGTAGAAGTATTTCTGCTTCACTTCCCAACTCAATAGTTCACGCGTGGTCTTGCTCTCGTCCTCGCACTTCGGACGCAATGCGCTCACACCAGGGATATAAAACGGTGGAAGCTTTTCCGGGCGCGTGGCGGGCTGCGGCGCGGGTGTTTCGCATCCGGCCTCGTGGTGCGTGGAGCGGCGGCGCCCGTAGATACGCTGAATGAAGTCGTACTCAAACTCGCTCGTGTCACTCAAAATGTCCATGCCGTCAAATCGAATCACGTTCTGGAAGTGATCCACGCCCGTGGTATAGCGATAGGTGAAGATGGGCTCAATGACGTGCTTGAAACTGCGTCCGAAGAATTCCTTCTCAAAAACTTTTTCCACGGCCGGGGGACGCAGTTCGACGGAGGCTTCGATGTCGCGGCGGTTTAGTTCGTTGCCGCTCGGCACTCCGAGCGGGTTGGTGGCCAAAGCCCCGAGTTGCTGGGTGTAGAGCGTGTCATGCACCGCAATTTCAGGACGGAAATCCCATCCCCTCCATTGCAGCGGCATTGCAATTCGGGGGCGGATGTCAAGACGTCCCACAAGGTTGGCGGTTACGAAGCCCGGCTCGCTGCGTTGCAACCCGCCCGCGCTGGTGTCCACCGCCCACAGGAACGGAGACGAATGGATGCGCTGCTCCAGGCCGTTTACTTCCACGGTCGGCAGGTGGAGGATCTTGATCTGGTCGGAGTAGGTGCTGGTGACCGGATCCTGGTAATAGTTCTGATAACGCTCGGCACTGGCGTTGAGCGAAAAGCCCGCCAGGTTGTGCGACAGATATGCCACCGACCGAACTTCGGAGTTCACGGCTTGCGAGTAAGTTTCCGAGAACGCCTGGCGGAAGAGGAATGAGCTGAGATAGTCGATGTTGGCGGCGGCACGCCAGTGGTCCTGGCTGGTGGCGCCAAGCAGTCGAACCTCTTCGCCGCCCTGATCCTGATGTGTGGTGGGATTGCCCTGGTTATCCACTACCCCAAAATAGTGGAGTTCAAGCGAACTGTTCTCCGAGGGCCGCGCGCGGAACTGCATTGTCTGGCTCCAGCCGCGCTTGGAAAAATACTGCGCGCCCAGGGTGAGGTCGCTGGAGCGGTTGATCGCCCAATAGAACGAATCGCCAAGAATGAAGCCCTTGGTGGAAGATTCTCCAACCTCGGGCAGCAGGAATCCTGTAGTGCGGGCCATGGCCGTGGCCGGCGCCTGGGTGTAGGGGAAATAAAAAATCGGCAGCTTCAGCAGATGAAAGGTGGAGTGGTAGAGTTTGGCGTCCTCACCCGCCACCAGGTCGACCTTCTCCGCGTTGAAGGTCCAGGTAGGAGTCTGTTCGGCGCAGGAGGTGATGCTGCCGTGCGAGACGATGTAACGGTTGCGTCCTACTTTGTTCACGACGCGGCCAACGATCATAAAGGGATTGCTGGTTGTGAGAACCACGGAGCTTCCCCGAACCACGGCTCCAAACGTGCCGGTGACGTCGTAGAAAATTCCGGTCTCCGTCTTGACGTTGTAGGTGGCGTGCCCGGCAAGAATGTGGGCGTCGTGCGGGCCTCCATCGAAGACCACCCGCCCGGTAGCCTCCATGGCGCCGGTGTCATCGTGGTAGGTGACATGCTCGGCGCGCATGATGTAGCTTTGGGACAAAATCTCCACGTCGCCGTCCAGTTGGTAGACATCGCCCTGTTTTTCCTGCTGCCTAGCCCTGATCGTGACCTCCTGAGAGGGCTGCGAGGTGGCCGCTGCGCCACCGGGGACAGGCGTGGGCAACTGACTGGTAAATGCCAGCGGCACCAACAAAAGGTGACTTACAAACGTGACTGTGATAATTCTCAGAGTGCGAAGGGTCATCGGGATGCGTTTCGCCGCTCCTGTGGTATGCGAACAGCGCTCGGTTGCAAGTTAGCACGCGCGACCGCTTGCCACAAAGTTTAACGATTCGGAAAACCCCTCGCCGCTCTGGTAATTCTCACAATTCGCTCATGGACTGTCCGCTCTGCGGTACGCCATGCACGTGCTCCGTGCCCTCCGTGGCCGCGCGTATTTCTCTGGCGCGCGGCACCCTCACCACATCAGAAAGTGTGGACACCCTGTGTGTCCCAAATCCGCCGGTGGAAACAAGGGCCAGAATGCAATCAGCAGAGCCAGATGAACCCCATTTTGTAAGCGATCCATGCCAGGCAGCGGCCACAGATGAAGCCTGGCGCGCCGAAGTTGCTTCCCGCGTCAGCAGCTATCGTGCCCGGCGCAGGCGGAGGAGTGGCAGCGACTCCCCGGCTCTCGACTTTGGGCCCGTGGGCGATGTGCAGGACCGGGTAGTGCCGGATTTCACGGCTCAGGGCCTGCTCCCAAGACAAACACAAGCGCCGGCGACCAAGGGGGCAGCCCCTGAGGCATTTGCCTCTGCCGAGCCTAGAAGTTCCGCTCAGCCCGCGCGCAATGCGTTTGACACCAACTACTACCGGCGAATGAATGCCGAGTCGCTGAACACAGGATCGGCGCTGCGGGCGTCCGGAGCGCTGCTGGACGCAACCGCGGGAGCGACCGTCCAATATCTCGAAAGCGAAGAGGCGGTTTTTGAGACCGTACAACAGGAGAACTGCGAGGAGAAGGCGATCGATCTGGAGTTGCGCTCCAGCGCTGCCGGCGACCCCTGCCTCGATCGCTACTGCATCTCCGAAGCAGAGCCTGCGCTTATTGAGGAACCCTTACAGGAATCGAAGCCGGAAGCCGCGCCCCAGGCGCAGGGAAATCTGATCGTCTTCCGGCGGCCGCTGCTGGAGCCACCGCTGGCTCCGCAGCCTTCGCGCGATGAACTGGCCGAGCCAATGTATAACCGCCCGCGCATTCTTGAGGTGCCCGAGGACATCATGCCCGCGGTTCAGGGATCGCTGTTCCCTGAGATTCGGCTGGACGGAGACGAGCAGGAGAGCTCCCACCATCGGGAGCCGGAGATTGAAGTTCCGCTGCCGGTCGCTTTGATCTCGGACCGTTTCCTGGCTTCGCTGGTGGATATGGGCGTGGTGACAACCGCAGGTCTGCTATTTGGCGGGATCGCTTGGTTTGCTCTTCCGGGGGTTCCGCATGCCAAGACATTTTTCATGGTTCTGGGCGCGGTGAACTTGGCCTTGTGGGCCGTCTATCAGCATCTGTTCTTGCTTTACGCAGGGCGCACCCTGGGAATGAGCATGAGAGGAATTCGGTTGAGCACCTTCGACGGCCACACTCCGGCGTGGAAGCAGCGGGGCAGCCGTGCCCGCTTCATGTTCATCTCCCTGGCCTCGGTGATGCTCGGCTTTCTCTGGGCCATGGTGGATGAAGACATGCTCTGCTGGCATGACCGCATTTCGCAGACCTTCCCCACAACAGGCTAGGCGATGGCCTTCTGCACATAAAACAGCGCGACCAGGTGGCCGCGCCGTTTTATGCCTTCATGGTTGCACGATCACTCAGCGCTGTCGTCCGCATCAGACTTGTGCAGCTCCGTTTTCAGGAGCGCCAGAATTTCCTCGCGCTGTGGTCCGTGCAGACGTTCATAGAGACGCTCCAGGGCCATTCCCACGATGTGGTAATGGTGCAAGGACGCCAGTTCGGGATCCTCACTCACTTCCAGCCAGATTTTGTGCAGCAGTTCAAGATCCTGATCACGCATGCGCGGCGTATGCGGTCCCAGGAAGTACTCCTGCACAGTATGGTCGGGCGCGTGGATTTCCAGAGCAACATTGGGCCGTGGCTCCGGCAAGCGCTCCCAGGCATCGCCGGTCAGCTTGCCCTGCTCATCCAGCGTGAGCCGGTTGGAGAGGCCGCAGACGAGGCGCGAAGACTCCAAGCGGGCTCCCGTCTGCAGGATTGCGTCGAAGACGTTGGCCGAGGGCACCACCATCAGCGCGACGTGCTTGCCCTGCTTTTCCGCCAGTTCCACCACCTTGGTAAACAACTGCTGCTCGTACTCTTCAAACAGATCCTCGCTGCCGATGCTTGAACTGCCGCTGAAGGAGTGTTCGCGGTGGTAGATTCGCGCGGTCATTACCACAATGTCCTGCTTGGTAGTGTCAGTGTTCTTGAGCAGGTCGTTCAGGTAATACAGATTACGCGGATCGCGGATGGCGACCAGCACGTTGCCCGGCCGGACCTTCATCTCTTCGCGGTCAACCAGCGGCTGCTCGTTGACGCGGAACTCTTCCTTCATCTCGTGATGTTCGCCAAGATGCTTGTGTGTGATCTTCTCCGAGACCGTGAACACAACAAAGAGGAAGACCGAGAAGGCGATGCCGGCTTCGGTCGCCAGCGGCTTGGTCATCAGGTTGATCAGCGCGACAGCGAAGAGCAGTAAGGTGATCAACGCAAGCCCGACGGGAATTTCCACGGAACCGATGTGGAAGTTGCCTGGCACGCGGAAGTCGCGGTGGCCAGGCTCCTTGAAGCGCAGCACAAACACTGCCAGCGACTTGAAGGCGAAGCTCCAGATCACGCCGAAGGCATACAGAGCCGCCAGAAGATAAACGTTGCCACGGCTGAGGACAATGGTTAGACACTGCAGCAAGGCGATGGTGTTGATTAGCCGGTGCGAGGTTCCGTACTTGGTGTGCGGCTTACGGAACCATGGCGTGAGCACACCGTCTTCACTGATCCGGTTGAGCACGCCGTTGGCGCCCACGATGGCCGTATTCACGGCGCCGGAGAGAATCAGCGCGCCAACCAGCACCACAAAGCCCTGAAAGATAAGCTTCAGATTGTAGGGGCCGGCCATCTCCATGGCCAGGCCGCTGATCAGGTTGGCGAAATACGTCGGACGCTTGGCATCCGGAATGATCATCACCGCAAAGAATGAGACCAGCGAAGTGAACAGCAGGCTGTAGAGAAAGATGACAGCGCCTGCCTTCTCCAGGTTCTTCAGCTTCGGATGTTCGATCTCGCGATTGACCTGTGCCAGCGATTCTTCGCCGCTCATGGCCAGCACCGAGTGTCCGAAGCCGACAATCATCAGAATCCAGGGCAGCATGGTGAGCAGCGGCATGTGCGCCAGCCAGCCGAGGGTGTCGCCGTGGGAGGCGACGTTGGCAGCCATGATCGAGTCGTGCGTTGGCAACGGCGGCAGGTGCCGCGTTTCGGGATGCACCGCCAGCGTAATAAGGCACCAGACAATCAGCATCACCACCATGACCGTGGTGACCTGCATGATGCGGAGGGCCTTTTCACTGGATTCGTGCATGCCCTGGATATTCTTCCACCAGAAATAGACGGTTACGACGATGCCAAATGCAGCGGCGAAATAGTCGCCGCGCGTCCCCGCCATGCTCACGGGGTGCCCGATACGGGCAGAAAGATCGGACACAAAACCGGCGAGGTACTGTCCTGCGGAAACCGCGCTGATCGGTCCGGTCAGCACGTAGTCAAACAGCAGCGCAGAAACCGAGAGCTTGGCCAGCGTGCCGCCCATCGCTTCCTTCACCACGCGATAGACGCCGCCGCGCACAAACATGGTGCTGGACTCAATATAGAGAGAACGCACCGCGTAGCTGAACAGCATGACCGCCAGCACAAACCACGGGGCGCTCTTGCCAATCACGTTCTCGGCGTCGCCGCCCACGTAGTAGGCCGACGAAGCCAAGTCGCTCAGCACAATCGCCGCGGCCCGCCAGAAGCTGATGAAACTCAGCATGACCGTGGTGGCGACAAACACCTTGATCGCCGGACGGCTGGCAGTGTTCCCCGTCGAAGTATTCAGATTCCCAGGACTGGTTCCCATAGTTTGTCAGGCAAGTCTGCTTCAGTTTGACGCTCTGAACGCGGCTTGCGCTCTCGCTTCCCACTTTAAATTAGTAGTTAATTCAGATAGGGCGAAGGCACGGCCTGCCCCCCACACACTCTAACCTGTGCTCGATGATGAATAGGGTAAATGGCGCAGGCGAAAAATGTAAGACCCGCCGCCGATTTCGCCCGGTATGCTCCATTTACGCCCTGTCCGGAATCTCCGGATCATAGTCTGGATCTTCGTCCGCTTCCTTTGTAGCCGGAGGCATGGGCAGCGGCAGCTCACGGATGGAATCCACCTTTCCGACGGGATACAAACCGATGCGGCGGTCCCACCAGGGCGAGCGTTGCAGGAACCAGTTCAGCCGCTCATAGGGGCTGGCGGCAAACTTCTGGTCGCTCGCCAGTTTCTGCTCGAATTCCGCTTTCAGCGTTGGATCGGCCTCCAACAGGCTGCGCGCAAGGCGCTCCAGTACGTACTCTTCGCCATACTCCTTTTGCTCGAAAATGCTGTCGAACAGGCCCCACTGAAGGGCGGAGTCGGGGCCCAGGGGCTCCAGCCATTGCATGGCAATGCGCGCCGCCCTCTGTCCCATAGGAACTACCACGGAACCCTTGGGAAAGCTCATCTGCTCGCGCACCGTGGTGCAGGCGGCGGGATTCTCTTCGCCTCGCCAGGAAGCCACATGATGTCCCTCGAAGGGCTGCGTTTGCCACTGCGGGGCGCGGCAACGGAAGGTTTCGACAACGCCGGTCCAAGGCCTGGTAAGCCGCTGCACCCGCAGCCCGTGGAGTTCCAGCCGTGAAATGACCTCCGTCCACTGCGCTGGAACAATGTAGGCCGCCGGGATCTTCGCCTCAGCCGTGGCCTTCATTGTGGTCTGCCGCGCCACGGTGATCGTCACCGGATCGTGCGTGTACTGCACCCACTCTCCGCCGGAGATGTCACTGTGTTCGATCTTCCAGCGGTATCCCTTGAATGTAAACGGCTCGGTCTCTCCCGTCGCTTCGTACTTCAACGCGAGCACTCCGCTGTGCTTTCGTCCGCGGGCAATGGTCTCGCGGTCGGCGCGGCGGTTGGCGTCCACCAGCGTTGTTGCGTCACGATTCACCACCTCCAGCAACGCGAGCAGCAGCTCGTAATTTCCGCTCACGCGCGTCTGGTAGTCCTTGAGCATGTGCATCTCGACGAGCATTCCCGGGCGGTTCTGCTCTTTTGCAAAGCCAGTGGAGAAACGTGGCGTGGCCGCAAAGTTCGCGATTCCCGTGTCAGGCGTGCGTCCAACAAATTCCAGGTAAGGCGCAATCAGGTGTCCGGAGGCCGCCACCCGCTGGAACAACTCCGGCTCCAGTGTCTTCCGTACCCAGTTGGAGACAGGTCCGTCGGTTTCGATTCCAAACGTCACGTCATATTGATAGTCCGCGCCATCGGTCACATGATCGTCGACAAAAAAGTCCGGCAGCCAGTGATTCCATTCGCGAAGAAAGCCTCGCGTCTCCGGCGCGTCAGCCTTCAGATAGTCGCGGTTCAGGTTTTTCTGCGTGGCGTTGGCGCGCCAGCCCATCTGCTCCGGGCCATTCTGGTTGATGCGGTTGAAAGCTCCGAAGTGCTCGTGGCCATCCGCGTTGTAGATGGGAACGATGACCAGTACCGCGCGCTCGATCAGTTGCGCCTGCTTCTTCGTAATCAGAATGTCGCGCAGCAGCGCCAGTGACGCGTCCTTGCCGTCCATCTCCCCTGCATGAATTGAGTTCTGAATGAACACAACCGGTCGCTTGAGACGGTGTAACTCGGCGGGCGAAAACACCCCATCGCGTGAGACGATGACGGCCACCAGCGCCCGTCCTTCGCCAGTCTTTCCGAAGCTCTCCAGCCTTACCTGGCGCGGCGCCGCTTGCGCGACCCGGCGGAGATACTCCATCGTCTCCGCATAGCGCGGCGTGGTCCGGTAGCAACTCTTCTCCGCCGGGGTGCTCCATGAATTCACCGCCGGACACTTTGCGGCCGGCTCCACACGCGGAGGCTGCTCCAGTAAATTGGCATTGGGAAGCTGTTGAGCGGAAGCTGAAAGCGCGAGTAACGCCGGGAGAAGAAAACGAAGCATGAAACATTTTAGTACGGGGAAACTCGCCCGTAGCTTTTAGGAATGCTTTAGGAAGGTTTTATCCGCCGTTTAGGTGGATACCGCTTAAATGGGTAAGTAAGAGCGGACCGCACCACTGCGGCCTTTGACTGCCAAGTGGAGAGCCCGGTTATTCGACGCATTCGCCAAGGCGGATGGAGGAACCGTGAAGACAGTGGCGCGCATGGCCCCCGCAACTGAAGCATTGCCGCCGGAGGTTGAAACCTACCTCGCCATTGCAACAGCATTCTCCAGAGGCACCGTTCGCATCTGGGCAGCCAAGTCAGCCGAGTCGAAGCTCTTGCTCGCGGCAAGCGAACTCCGCGCATACGGCCAGTCCATTACCGAGGCTCCGACAGTCGCCGCGCTTCAGCATCTCTTCCATCTTCCAGTCAACTCGCTGGAGGTGTTGCGGGAGGTCACGAATATCTCGCACCTCCTTTACGCAACCGCGTTGTTCGATGCATTCCTGTCGGAGACCACGCGCTTCCTCTTTCTCCTCATTCCAGGCGCAATTGGCGAAGAGCACCCCGTGCCCATGCGCGCACTTCTCGAAGCTGACGCTCGAAACGAAGCGGTGACTAATGCCGCGCATGACCGTGCGCGCGAAATCGGGCATCAGCCCTTCGCCTGCCGCATCGAGTTGCTGCAGGATATCTTTGGACTGAACATCGCTCTTTCCGCCCCAACCCTGCAAGGACTCGCGCACTTCTCGTCGATGCACAGCAGCACGCTGCATGATCAGGGCGCCTTGCGGCTACGACTCGGCAACCTTGGCGAGATCGTCGCAAGCCGGGAAGGCTGCGCTCTCCATCCAGCAAAGCTCAACGCCGATGATGTGCATTGCGCCATCGACAGCTATGAACAATCCGCACGATCCATCGCCGGAGCGGTGTTCACCCAGATACTGAAACAAGGTGAGAATCCGGCAGTGCAGCTATTGCTGAAAGGCTCTACCGCAATCCTTTAGCGGAATCCATCCTGATTGCCGGGCGAGGTTTCCAGCGCCCATCCATCGTGTCCCGGCAGATCCCTGCCTAGTGGTGCTGGCCGTTTCCGTTGCCGTCAATCAATCCGGAAATTTCCTCGTCTTCTTCCACCGCCACCGCTACCGCATCCTCTTCGAGCAGCGGCTCCAGGGGAATCGACTCCAGCAGCACCACGGCGTGCGCGATGGCCGCATTGTCGGTTCCTGTGCCCTCCGGCGTTTTGGCCTTGATGCCAACGCAGTTGGTGGCCACATTCAGCAGTTCCGCCACGCGGGCTCGCAGCTTCTCCGCATGTGGAACGATCTTCGGCGCTGACAGAATCATCGTCGTGTCGATGTTCACCACGCGGTAGCCCGCCATTGCAATCTGGCGCATGGCCTCTTGCAGAAATACGACCGAGTTCGCGCCCTTCCACTGCGGGTCGCTGGGCGGGAAGAAGCTGCCAATGTCCCCTGCCGCCACCGCGCCAAGCAGAGCGTCTGTAATCGCGTGCAGCAGCACGTCGCCATCGGAGTGGCCCGCCAAGCCGTGCGTGTGCTCCAGGCTTATTCCGCCGATGACCAGCGGCACGCCCGCCTTGAACTCATGCGAGTCATAGCCGTAGCCGATGCGCATGCTCACTTGCCCACGCTCTGGCGCAACTCCTGCGCGAGGAAAAACTCTGCCAGCTCAAGGTCCGCCGGCGTCGTGATCTTGATGTTGCGCGCCGAACCCATCACCACGTGCACCGGCTGTCCTGCCCGCTCAAGCAGGCTGGCCTCGTCCGTCCCCTGGAAGCCCTCAATGCGCGCCTCGTTAAAGATCGGGCTCAGCAGTCCATAGCGGAAGCCCTGTGGCGTCTGTGCCTGGACAATTTGCTCGCGCGGGATCGTTGCCTCCACCACGGCGCCCTCGGCCCGGCGCTCAACGCGCTTAATGGTGTCGACTGCGGGCACGCCGGCGATGGCCGCGCCATGGCGCCGGGTCTGCTCGATAACGCCCGTGATTGTCTCCTGCGAGACGAACGGGCGCACCGCGTCGTGGATGAGCACCAGGTCGTCCGGGTGCGCCGGAAGCGCATCCAGCACATTGCCAACCGACTCCTGCCGGTGTTCGCCGCCCTCCACCAGGTGAACGGGCTTGCCCAGTTCGGCCGCGGCAAGCGCGGGTGCAAATCCTTCAATCTCCGCCTTGCGCATGGCGATCCAGATCGAATCCACCTGCGGGGCCGCGGCAAACTTGCGGAGCGTGTGAATGAGGATGGGAACTCCGTTGAGTTCCAGGAACTGCTTGGAGCGCAAGGGGGCCTGTCCAGCGTGTGCGACTCCCATGCGCGTTCCCAAACCTGCTGCGGGGATGATAACGAATACTTTCATAAGGGCCTGCCAGTATAACGAGCACTGCGTGCAACATCAACCCGGACTCTGCGGAGCCGTGGAAAGGCGCGAGCCGCGGCCCGCGCCTTTGTTCCCCGCGCTCGGGGAATGCTTACGCTTAGCGGGACTCCTCGTCCGGCGACTGCGTGGTAGTGGTGGCCGTGGCGCCCTGCTGATCAGGCGCTGCCGGCTGCGGATTGTTCTTGCGCAGGTCCGGCGGACGCAGTTCAGGCTTTGCCATGCCCGTCTGCCCGCGCTCGTCGAACTTGCCGAAGATCATCTTACCGGCCGTGGTTTGGAGCACGCTGGTCACCGAGATATCGATGGTCTTTCCGATCATCTTGCGCGCGTTGTCCACAACGACCATCGTGCCGTCGTCAAGATAGGCGACACCCTGGTTGTACTCCTTGCCTTCTTTCAGGATGAAGACCTTCATGATCTCGCCGGGCAGCACAATCGGCTTCAGAGCATTGGCCAGCTCGTTGATGTTCAACACATCCACGCCGTGCAGTTGCGCCACCTTGTTCAGGTTGAAGTCGTTGGTCACGATCTTGCCCTCGTAGAGCTTGGCAAGTTCGATCAGCTTCATGTCCACTTCGCGCACGGCCGGGAAGTCATCTTCGACGATGGTGACCTGAATGTTCGTAAGCTTCTGAATCCGCTGCAGAATATCCAGCCCGCGGCGACCGCGATTGCGCTTCAGCGAGTCAGCCGAGTCGGCCACCAGTTGCAACTCACGAAGGACAAAGGCCGGAATCGTCAGCACTCCATCCATGAAACCGGTTTCGGCGATGTCCGCGATGCGCCCATCAATAATCACCGACGTGTCGAGAATCTTGTAGCTCCGGCGATTCTGCTTCTCGCCGCCAAAGATCCCGCCCAGGGCTGAAAGGTTCAGCAGATCGCCCTTGGCCGCGCCCACGATCAGACCGACGTAGGCCATCACGGCCATCACCATGAGCTGCAAAAAGCTCTGCAGATGTCCCATGGGAACCGCGTTCCGTATCACGACGCTGAAAAGGTATGCACCCAGAATGCCCATCACGCTGCCCAGCGCCGCGCCAATCAACCGCTTCAGGCTGATCGCCCGAAGGCGAATCTCGAACAGAATGACGAAGCCGCCCAGCGCCAGGCCTACCGCTGTATCCGCCAGCCTCGGGAGACCGAAGGGCTGCAGAAGGTAACAGGCAAGGCCCACAAGAAAAACAAAAATACCTCTGATGATGACCAGATCCAAGAGGACCTCCCTGAAGGCCCTATATCAATTACTTACGGGAACCCCTGCGCCCAAATGGGAGTGCTCCCGGTTATCACCAGCCACCATTCGGCTGGTGCAGATCGCATTTATGAAAGAGCCGGGGATTGAGATGCCCAAACCCGTCGGTCCGGTGCGCATGCACCGCGTTGAAAAGTAGTGGAAGTATATACCAGCGCAACCAGTTCTGCTTGTCGACTCGCCCTGCCGGAGACCGGGCAGAAAACCATTATCAGGCTTTGTGCGGCGTGGCAACTCTCTGGAACATAGCTCTGCAACAGTATCTCACTGGTAATCGTCCGCTCTACGTTTCTGATTGTAAATCAGCCCCGCACAGGGCACCTTGGGTAGGCAGCCCCGGACCGCAACCTCATGATCGGGGCGCCAGTATTTGTACAACTTTAGCCGCCCCGCAAGGGGAAGATGAGCGGCTAAGTTCTCCCGGGTAACTCCGGGAGCGCTGGAACCGGCGCAAAACTTCTCGGGGGAGAATACGCGCCGGTTTTTCTTTGCCTGCCAGCTCTACAATCTTGCAGAGGAACGACTCCATGTACGTCATCTTATGGGAGTTCGAGGTTGCGGCGGACAAAGTGTCAGAGTTCCGCTCGATCTATTCGCCCGCGGGGGACTGGGTGCAGCTCTTCCGGCTGGAGCCGGGATTCCGCGGCACCGAGTTTCTCGAGTCCGAGCAGAACCCAACCCGGTTTCTCACCATCGACCGCTGGGCTCACGCTTCGGACTTCGCAGCGTTCCAGCGGGATTTCGCCGAGCCATACGCGGCGCTCGACGCGCGCTGCGAAGGCCTGACCTTGAGCGAACGCAAACTCGGCGCATACGTTGAAGCAGATACGCAGTAATGGGTCATACGCCGCGCTGCGGCCAGCTCCGCACAGGCGTCTAATTCTCTCCCCGCGTCATGGTCTCCACGGCCCGCCGCGCCAGTCCGCTGGCTACCGACGTGAACTCGTTTCCGGTGATCACCCGCTCCCGTCCGAAGCGCGACTCGAAGATCCTTCGCACCGCCGGCACAAACGATGTCCCACCGGTGAGGAAGACACGGTCCACGGTCCTCGCATCCACGCCACTTGATGCCAAAAGCCCATCCACGCACTGTTCGATCTTTTCCAACTCCTCGCTGATCCAGCCCTCGAACTCCGCCCTGGTCACGGCAACCCGCAACTCCAGTGCTGCCTCGCGGAAGTGAAACTCGGCGCGATCGCTCTGTGAGAGTTCAAACTTCACACGCTGCACGGATTGATGCAGTTGATAGCCCAGATCCTCCTCAACCAACATCATCAGCAATTCGATTTTTTCCGGCTCCAATGCGCGTGCGCGGGCGCCCCTCAGCATGTCGATCACCGCCCGCGTGCGCAGAAACGACAGGTAATGCCAGCGTTCCAGGTTCGCGTAGATCCACGCCGGAAGCACCGGCAGAATCTTCTTTCCTGAACGCGCCATGCTTTGAGAGCCCAGCGCCGGAGAAACCAGTTTGCGCACGATCCTCGCGTCAAATGCGTCGCCTGCCAGCCCCACACCGCTGTTGCCAAGCAGATCTTCAGCTCTGCGCCCTCGCCGCCGCACTCCTGGCCCCACATGCAGCAGGGAGAAGTCGCTGGTGCCGCCGCCGAAGTCGCCAATCATGATCAACTCGTCATGGTCGAGCGTTGATTCGTAGGCATACGCAGCCGCCACCGGCTCCATTTCAAACTCCACCCGCTCCCAGCCCGCGAGCTCAAAGGCCCGGCGCAGACGCCCCAGCGCGTAGGACTCGTCTTCTTCGTTCTCCGCGCCCACATAGCGCACGGGACGCCCAACCATCGCCTCGCGTACAGGTACGCCAAACTGCCGTTCGGCGTGCAGGCGGAGGTCGCCCAGCATGCGAGAGATCAGGTCTTCAAGCGTGTAATGCCGCCCCAGCACCTCGGTACCGGTCAGCAGCCGGCTCGACAGGTAGGACTTGAGCGATTGAATCAGCCGACCTTTGTGCTCGGCCTCCAGGTATTGCTCAATGGCCAGCGGACCGGTCCAGGACTGGATGTGCCGGAGGCCCGCTTTCTTGTGCTGCTCCAGATAGAGAACTGAGCGGAAGGCTTCGGTGAGTCCTGCACCCGAAGGGAAGGCAACCAGCTCCACCTCGCCGCGCGATACCCGCGCCAGCGAACTGTTGGTGGTTCCGAAATCGACGCCGATGGCGGGAGAGGACTGCCTGGACTTCACACTCTATTATTCCGCAGAAATCGCAAGCAGGACTCACGGCTTTGCGATAAAGCGGTTTCTATTTAAAGCGCAGTCCGCGGAATTCCAGGTCCGGCTGCGCCTGGTTCCATTCGCTGGAGATGTGCTCCACGGTCAGCCGCAGGGTGCGCGTCTGCCCGGGAGCGAGCGGCGCCTGCGCCAGATCAGCCGCCTCATTTTCGCCACCCAGCGCGTGAGGAACCAGTGCCCGCAGCGGCAGCATCTCCGCTTGCACGGCCTGCCCCAAAGTATCGCGGAAGACCGCCTGCACTGCGCCGCCCACCACCGTCCGCGCTCCGTTGTTGCGCACCGTCAGGTCGATGTAGGTAACGGTCGCGCCCACGAAATTATCCGCCTGGCTGAGGCGGGCCTGCTCCACCACGAGATTCGGCGCATAGGGATCGGCCGACTTCACGACTTCCTTCTTGCCGCGTCCCATGATTACAATGGCCGCCACCACAACCAGCACCAGCGCGAAGCCCACAAGCAGCGGAGTCCAGTTGCGCGGCTCATTCTGCGCATTGCGCGCGCCGAACAGCACGGGCTCGGCAGGCGTAGCGTGGAGTGACGATTCGTTGGGTTCAGTCATGGCAGGCTCATTCTAGCAGCGTGGGCAGGGGGAGTTCACTGAAACTATGGATCGGCGATGGGCCCGGACATTACCCTGGTTTGTAGAACGGGGAAGTTCTTGTTGACACCCCTGACTGGAACCACCAGAATGAGCATTCCCCCATCGGAGAACTCATCGTGCGACAATTTCTCAGCATTCTTCTGGTTTACTCTATCCTGACGCCGTCGTCATTCGCGCAGGACCCCAAAGCAAACACGACGTCCTCGGAGCCCGTTCCCGCGGCCAAACTCTTGTCGAAGCGCACTCCCGACGGCAAACCTGTCCTGGAAGATGGAACTCCGCTGCGGCTCCGTCTCACTCGGGCGCTCTCCTCCGCCGAGTGCAAAACCGGTGACCGCATTGATTTTGAAGTGATGGATCCCATTCTGCTTGATGGAGTGGTGGTAGTCCCACAGGGCGGCATTGCATGGGGAACGGTAACCGACGCAGAGCACAAGAAATCCATGGGCCGCGCCGGCAAACTGGACATCGCTTTGGTGTCGGTGCGGCTTTCCAATTCAGAAAAGGCAAACCTGCGCGCAGTAAAGGAAACAAAGGGGGGCGGACATGTCGGCGCGATGACAGGAGCAATGGTGGCTACGGCAATCGTGCTTTGGCCCGCGGCTCCCCTATTCCTGTTCATGCACGGCAAAGACGTCAAGATTCCACAAGGAACCGAAATCACAGCCTACGTCGATGGAGACACCGTGTTCGTTCCCATGGCCAGTCCCGGTCCCACTGTTGTCGCTTCCGCTACGACTGAACTGACGATGGCGTCTACACCAGACGGTGCCGATATCGAAGTAGACGGCGCGTTTGTCGGCAGCACGCCCTCCACATTTGCTCTCCCAAACGGAGAACACACAGTGCGCGTCACCAAGAAGGGTTATCAGCCTTACCAGAAGAATCTGCGCACTTCGGGCGGCAAGATCAACCTCCGCGCAGAACTTGATGCAGCTGGGCAGTAAGTTTGCAACTGCCTGTGCAAGGCAAAGCGGGAGGCCACGGCCTCCCGCTTTGCAGTCAGCTCACCCTCATTGACTTCCTCTCCATCGAGTGTCACAGTTTCCCTTCGCCAAGGGCCCGAAGCATCGCAGTGCAGGAGATTTTCATGACCAAGCAAAGTCTAAGCACTCTTCTGTTTTGCCTGGCGCTTTCGCTCACAGCGTTTGCAGCCCAGAACCAGGGACACCAATGGCTTGTCGGAAGGATCCTCGACGAAGGTCGAGCCCGCGATTTTGCTGGAATTGCTAACAACTCTTCCTCCTCTGCAACGGCCAGCGGATCTGCGAACGGTGCTGCGGACAGCACGTCATCCGGCACTTCAACCAACACAACACCCAGCGCGGCTTCTTCTGGTGCGGGCAAGACTTCTAATTCAGGATTCTCCAGGCCGATTTACAGAGTTCACGAAAATCTTCTTCTTGAAGGCAGCGATACGGTCTATGTCACCTCGGAGCGGATTCTCTTGCGACGCTCAAAGAGCGCCCATGTTGCCGTGAATGGCGAGGTCCGGTACTACGTGGATGGTAGAAATCTCCACATTCTCGATGAAGATGGCAAGGAGCACACGGTTGCGATCATCAAGGAAATAAAGAAATCTCCGAGCCACGGAACCACTGCCGCCTGGCCCACTGCCCCGGACACCCCTGCAACGAATGCGTCATCAACCTTTGCACCCTCCGAACAGCCTGCTGCCCCGCTCGCGGGGCCAACGGCCTCCGTTCTGATTGACTCCAAGCCCAGCGGCGCAGATATCGAGATTGATGGCGCATTCGTTGGCAACACGCCTTCGTCAGTAGAGTTGAGTACGGGCGACCACGCAGTTCGCATCAGCAGAAAGGGATTCCGGCCCTACGAAAAGAAGATTCACGTCAGCGGAGGCAAGATCAACCTGAGCCCCGTGTTAGTGCCAGTTCAAAAAAAATAGACTTGCCACAGTGCAAGCCAAGCGGGAGGCCGTGGCCTCCCGCTTTACTGTCCGCTCATCCTCACTGCACCGGCGTAGTCAGCGGCTTACCCTTCTCAACGAAGAACGTGACCAACAGCTTTACCGGCGTTGTTCCCTCATTCGCCGCGCCATGAACCGTTCCCGCCGGAACGAAAAAAGATTCGCCCGGCCCAAGGCGTATGTCAGGCTTGCCTTCCTGGAAGAGGGTTGGAGAGCCTTCCATCACGTAGCCAAAGAAGTCTCCAGGGTGGGTATGTTTCGGCTCGCGCGCGCCCGGTGCAAGTTCCGTCCGTACCAGCACGCCCTCGCGGCCCGTCACGCTGAGGTCGTGCTTTTCCAACACGGTCCGGGTAGCGCCCGGCGTGGACTGTTGCGCGGACGCCGGGAACAGTGTCAGGAATCCAGCGAAGACAACCGCCGTCGCAACCAGAATCATCTTTGAACGATGCATCACGTCTCCTTCGCTCGTCAGTTCGTTGGTTTGACGTGATGCGCACAGTGCAGGATGCTCAGAAATTGCTATTCGCCGCCGGCGACGGTCATGCCCTCAATGCGAAGCGTTGGACAGGCCACCGAGCCGCGCCAGATCAGATCATTGCCGATCTCGGCGAGGTTGCTGAACATCTCACCCAGATTGCCGGCCACCGTAATCTCTTCCACCGGGAAGGCCAGTTCGCCGTTTTCGATCCACATGCCGCTGGCGCCGCGCGAGAAATCTCCGGTCACAAGGTTTACGCCGAAGCCCAGGAACTCCGTCACCAGCAGCCCCTGCTTCACACCCTTGATGATCTCCTCCTGCGACTTGTCGCCAGGTTGAAGATAGAAGTTGCCGTTGCCAATGCCGGGCGTTCCGGCCAGCCCGCGGGAAGCGTTGCCCGTAGTCGTCAGTCCCAGCTTCTTCGCCGTGTAGGTGTTCAGCAGATAGCTTTTCAACTCGCCGTTTTCGATGACCGTTGTGCGCCGTGTTGGCACGCCTTCGCCGTCGAAGGGACGCGTGCCGAAGCCGCCCGCTATCGTGCCATCGTCAAAGACCGTTACGTTGCTGCCGAATGGCTTTTCGCCCAACTTGCCTGCAAGAAACGATGCGTGGCGATAGATGGCGTCACCGTTCACCGCGTCGAAAATGTGGTCCAGCAGTGCGCCCGCCGTCGGACGGTCAAAGACAACGGGAACCTTCTGCGTCTTCACCCGGCGCGCGCCCAGGCGGCGCAGCGTGCGCTCCGCGGCGATGCGGCCAACTTCTTCCGGAGACTCCAGCCTGGCCAATGTGCGCGCCACCGAGTACCAGTAGTCACGCTGCATGTTGCCCGCCTCGTCGCTCGCAATTGGCACGGCGGAGATCGAGCAATACGACGAGCGGTACTCGCCAGTAAAGCCATGCGAATTCGCCAGCACCTTGCGTCCAATGCTCGCGTCAAACGTGCCGCCATCGCTGTTGGTCAGCCGGGGATCAACGGCCAGCGCGGCCTTCTCGGCACGGCGCGCCTGGTCGATGCGCTCCTCGTTCGAGAGCGAATACACGTCATCGAAGTAGAGGCCAAGATCACCCTGGAGTTGTCCCAGTTGCTCCGGGGCGGGAATGCCCGCCATCGGATCCTCCGAGGTAATCTTCGCCAGCTCAATCGCGCCGCGCACCATCTGCTCCACGCCCTCGGGCGAAAGGTCGCTGGTGGAAGTGTTGGCAGTATGCTGCCCTACGAAGACGCGAACGCCCAGCCCGCGCGAGCCCGACTCCTTCAGGGTCTCAACCTCGCTCAGGCGCACCGAGGTCGAAAACTCCGAGCCTTCACTCACCACGGACTCCACGGCGGAAGCGCCCAGTTCCATCGCCCGCTTCACCACTCCTTCAACCATCTCGCGCAGGTTCAACTCCACCGCTCTGCCTGTCGTCGCCATTACTCTGCGCTCCCCGTGCCGCCCACCGTCATGCGGTCAATCTTCAAGGTTGGAATTCCGACGCCGACCGGGACGCTCTGTCCGTCTTTGCCGCAGGTGCCAATGCCTTCGTCGAGCTGAAGGTCGTTGCCCACCATGCTCACGCGGGTCAGCACGTCCGGTCCGTTGCCAATCAAGGTTGCGTCCTTCACCGGAGCGGTGATCCTGCCGTCCTCGATCAGATAGGCTTCACTGGCGGCGAAGACAAATTTTCCGTTCGTGATGTCCACCTGCCCGCCGGCAAAGTTCACGGCATACAAGCCACGCTTCACGCTCTTGATGATGTCCTCCGGCAGATCTTCGCCCGAGAGCATATACGTGTTGGTCATGCGCGGCATCGGAATGTGCTCGTAACTTTCACGTCGTCCGTTGCCCGTGTTGGGCAGCCCCATCAGGCGCGAAGAGAGTTTGTCGGCCATGTAGCCCTTGAGGATTCCCTTCTCGATCAGCATGGTGTTGTTGGTGGCGTTGCCCTCGTCGTCCACGTTGAGCGAGCCGCGGCGCTCATTGAGCGTGCCGTTATCGACCACCGTGCATTTGTCACTGGCAACCCGCTTGCCCAGCAGCCCTGAGAACGCGGAGGTCTTCTTGCGATTGAAGTCCGCCTCCAATCCATGGCCGATCGCCTCGTGCAGCAGCACGCCGGGCCAGCCTGGGCCGAGCACAACTTCCATCTCGCCCGCGGGACACGAGACGGCGTTCAATTGCAGAATCGCCTGCCGCGCCGCTTCGTTGGCAAAATGCTCCGGCGTTTTTTCCGTCAGGAAAATCTCGAACTTGTGGCGCCCGCCACCGCCCGAACTTCCCTTCGAGCTGAGTTGCCCATCGCGCGCAATCACAAAGACGCTCATGCGCGAGAGCGGCTGCACGTCTTCCGCAAATGTTCCGTCGGAGCCGATCACGAGGATGCGGCGAAGTTCGTCGGCATAGCCGGCGCGGACTTCCTTGATGCGCGAATCATAGGCGCGCGCGGCCTTGTCGGCGCGGAAGACCAGCTCCACTTTCTTCGCGAGCTCAGCATCTGCCGCCGCATCGGTCACCGGATAGAGACTCGGGCGCGCCTTGTCTTTCAGGCTTACCACGGGAGTCTTCGCCGGACCGCTGGCAATTAAAGCCGCCGTGCGGGCCGCGTGCAGAATCTTCTCCGGCGCAAGATCGTCCGTGTAGGCGTAGCCGGTGCGCTCGCCGGCGACTACGCGCACACCGCATCCGGCGCTGATTCCCTGCGAGGCTGACTTCACCATCGACTCGTCGACCGAAAGCGCCGTCGAGGTCAGATACTCGAAGTAAAGATCCGCATAATCGCCGCCCGCCGCAAGCGCCGCGCCAAGATACTTCTCAAGGTCGCGCTCGCTGATTCCGTACTTCTCAAAGAAAAATCGCTTGTCCATAGGTTTACTCACAGCTGATTGGATGCCCCACCCGTGAATTAGTGGCAGAGCCTGCAAAACCAGAGGTTTGATTATAGAAGCCGGACTGGAAACGCGGGGACAAACCGTATGGCGCGGCGAATCCGCAGCCGTGGCCCAGGGCTAAGCCGTCAGGAAGCGAAGCAAAGAAGCCCGCCGCAGACCGCGGCTATACGCTGACCGTCTCTGGCAGCGCCGCTGCTTCGCCGACTGTAATCAGCTCCCACGAGGAGTGATCGCGCATCAGGCGGCTCACCAGCGCGGTGTGCATCGCGTGTCCGGCGCGGTCGGCGACCACGCGGCCCAGCACCTGATGACCGATCAACGAGAGATCGCCGATCAGGTCCAGCACCTTATGCCGCACAAATTCATTGGGGAAGCGCAACGGCCCATTCTTGATGCCATCGGCGGTAAGCACGATTGCGTTCTCCTCGCTGGCGCCGCGGATCAGGCCCATGTTGCGGAGGGCCTCCACCTCGTGCAGGAAGCCGAAGGTGCGCGCCGGAGCGATGTCACGCGCGTAGTCGCCGCGCGATAGATCGACACAAATCGATTCTTCGCCAATGAGGGGATGCGGGAAGTTGATGGTGTAGCAGACAGAAAAACTCTCCGCCGGATACAAGCCCACAAATTTTTCGCCCTCGCGCACTTCGACCGGCTTCAGCACGCGCAAATACTGGCGCAGCCGCTTCTGGCGCCGCAGTCCGACACGCTGAATCATCTCCACGATCGGCAGCGCGCTGCCGTCGAGTATCGGCAGTTCGAGGTTGTCCAGCTCCACGAAGGCGTTGTCCACGCCCATGCCGACAAAGGCTGAGAGAGCGTGTTCGGTGGTGGAGATCAGCACGCCTTTTTTCATCAGGCTGGTGGCGTAGCTAACCTTGGCGACATTTCGCCCGGTGGCTTCCACCTGGAAGTCGTCAAGATCCGTTCTGCGGAAGACGATGCCCGTGCCCGGAGAGGCGGGCACGATTCGCATATGGACCGAGACGCCGCTGTGCAGGCCCACGCCTGAACACTCCACCGCCGCCCGGACTGTCTGCTCAAAACTCAATGTTGGCCCTGTAACCCGCTTCCTCGTTTCAGGTTACAGCCATTCACGAATGAGAAGTTGTGGAATTTTTGCCACACTCCGTGTCTTCTGAATGACACCCGGATGACAGCATCTCTGATTCGACCGGAGCTTTCAGCTCACAATCAGATATGTTTCGGAACGCAGGATACCTGGCTTGCCTGCGGATTACTTTTTCTTTTCCTTCGGGTTGTAGGTTTCCGGCTTGTAGGTTTCCTTCGCTTCAAAGAAATCGGGATCGAGAGCTTTGTTGTATTCGGCGTGAGTGAGAAAGCTCTGGCCGATGATCTCACCATCGCGCTTGATGGTGATGGTGAAGGGCGTGGCGATTCCCTGCACCATGCGGTAATTGCCGTAGATGGTCTCGTCCTCAACCTTGTACTTGTCGGAGTCCCGCCAGGTGTAGCGCTTGTTGATAGGGAGATGGCTGTTGATGTCGATGCCGATGCTGACTTCCTGATTGTTCTTGTTCAGGAGGCTGACGACATCGACGAGTTGCTGGTCGGCCACGGTCTGCCCGATGTAGAGCAGCACGGTCTGCGGATCATTGAGCCATTGGCGCAATACTACTTCGAGCGAGTGATCGCGGCGGCGCAGGATTTCCTGCATGATCTTGTCTTCCTCGCTCGCCGTGCCCTTGAAAGTTTTCTCGTAACCTTTGTCGCCGTTGTAGATGTACACCACGTCGCGCTGTTTGGTGAGTTCGCGGCGTTCCTTGTCAGGGTACTCGTAGAAGCGCCAGAAGAGCGTGCCGGCGGAAGTGGACTTGCCGTGGAAGAAAGTGTAGCTGCGTCCCTGCTGTTCGTAGTTCCGGTAGGTGAGCCAGGCCTGGCCGCCGAGCGCCGTGATCATCTGGTCGATCAGCTTCCGCGCCTTCTGCGAGGTGGCATCCGCGGCAGCGTTGGGCGCGGGCGCGGCGCCCTGGGCAAGCGCGCGGGCAGCGGGCAGCGACATCAGCGAGGCCAGCAGCAATATGGAGAGCACGCTCTTCATCGTTCGTTCTTCCCTGTTGCACACATTGCCATGGCGGAGCGCTAGCCGACCAGCACCGCGCCGCCGTTGACGTTAAAAACCTCACCGGTGATAAAGCCCGCCAGCGGCGTGCAGAGAAAAACGATGGGGCCGGCGATCTCTTCCGGGCGGCCGATGCGGCCGAGCGGAATCAGGCTGGTGATCTTCTGCTGCATCTCCGGCGCGGCCATGACGGGCGCGGACATATCGGTGGCGACCCATCCGGGAGCAACGCAATTTACATAGATGCGGTCGCGCGCGAGTTCGGTGGAGAGTCCCTTGACCATGCTGATGATTGCGCCCTTGGTGGCGGCGTAGTCGCAGTGGAAGGCTTCGCCGCGCTGCGCAGCGGTGGAGCTGACCATGACGATGTGTCCTCCGCGGCGCGCGTGCTTCATGACGCGGACGGCGGTTTTGACCAGTAAAAATGCACTGTCGAGATTGATGGCCATGGTGGAGCGCCACTGCTCGTCACTCAATTCGTCGACAGGCCGGTCCTGCGAGGGCCAGACGCCGTGGTTGACCACGAGGATGTCGAGATGGCCGAAGCGCGAGACGGCTTCCTCCACCAGCATCTCTTCGGCGCCCTCGCCGATGAGGTCGCTCTGGACGGCGGCGCAGCGGTCCGAGCCGCAGGAAATCACCACTCTCTGCGCGGCTTCCGAGGCGTTCTGATAATTGAAGAGCACGCTGGCGCCCGCCTGGGTAAGGAGGCGGACGCAGGCCGCGCCGATGCCGCGCGAGCCTCCGGTGACGAGCGCGACTTTGCCGGTGAGATCCAATTCAAGACTCATGATCTTTCTCCGAAGTGCATTGCCGGACGGGTTGCCGGGCATTTTCACAACGATTCATCTTAGACCGGGGAGCGGCGGATGGGCAGCAAGGATTGGCGAGATGGATAATCGTTGGCGGAGCGGAGGTTGCAAAAGAGTCAATCGTTGAGCAGGGCGCCGAACGATTGCGCTCCGGGTTACGCTCCAGGCGGGGAAGCCTTGACCACTCAGTCAATCCTGACGTTCTCAAAATCGGGCGAGCGGTGGGCGAGGCGCAGATGAAACGAGCGCGCTTCACTGATGAGTTTTTCGAAGATTCGCCGCGATACTTCGTTTTTCTCGAAGGTTCGTTCGGGATGCCACTGGACGCCGAGAACCCAGTGTCCTTCGGCGGTGCCCTCGACGGCTTCAATGATTCCATCCTGGGGCGAAACGGCGGCGACGCGGAGGGCATCGCCGGGAGTGGAGACGGATTGGTGATGGCTGGAGTTGACGGTGATGCGCTGGTTCTGGGCGAGCGCGGCAAGGCCGGAGTTGGGTTCCACTTCGGCGGCGTGCTGGATGACCTCGGTGCGCGGGACTCCGTCGGGGCGCGAGTGCTGCACCGCGGACTCGATGTGCTGGACGAGCGCTCCGCCGCGCCAGACGTTGAGCGACTGCGTGCCGTAGCAGATGGTGAGGATGGGCTTGCGCATGTTGTGCGCGTCCTGAAGGAGAAGCTCGTCAACGTTGTCGCGCGCGGGGTCGGGGGCGGCGGTGTGAGGATCGGATGGCTGGCCGTACTTCTGCGGATCGACGTCAGCGGGGGAGCCGGGGAGGAGAATTCCGTCACAGGACTTGGCAAGCTGCGCGGCTTCAATGTTGGAGAGGTCGAGAGCGACGACGATAGGCTCGCCTCCGGCACCGACGATGGAGTTTATGTAGTCGGGCAGAGCGCGCGTGGAGTACTCGGGATCAGAGTTGGGAACGGGGATGGCAATGCGCGGCTTCATGGGGTAGATGGTAACGCGGAAAAGGCGCGCAGGACAAAGCAGCAGCGCGGCGATTCGGTTTCGTAATCACCTTGCGGGATCGAAGGCGAGGTAGTTCGCTGAGAGGAGCAACTACAAGTGCAAGGTCAACTGCCCCACGCAACGAAAAGCGCGTTGCAGGCACCCTCGACAGTGGCACCCGCCTGCATCTGATCCTGATTGATTGCAGGTCGGTGGTGCGAGTGAAAGAGGGGAACGATTTCAGTACCCTGCTGGCGGCAACACGTTGGTGCGCCAGTCAACCACGCTTCCGATGAGGCCGCAATGCCAGTCGCCGAAGGTGTCCTTGTAGCAGTAGCCGGTGGCGGCTGGCTGATCGATCACCCAGCAGTTGTGGGTGCGGGCAAAGTCGTTCTGCGCACCGAGGGTACTTAATGCGAAGCATCTGTAACTGGTGAAGCTGCCGCGAATATCCCAAACCGGCTCACGGGGATCGATTCTGGCGGCGGTAATTTCCTTAATGAGCTGGTTTGGCGGGTGTGAGACCGAGGCCACCTGGACCTTGACGTTGGTAACAAGGGAGAGCGGGCGCTTTCCATCGCCTTGTTCCAGCTCGCAGATGACGTACTGCCGGGCCTGCTCGGCAGAGGGAGCGCCGTGGGCTGGAGCGCTTCTGGAGGCGCAGGTTCTGGGATCGCGCGTGCCATATTTGGCACCCAGGGTGTTGCCCTTGGGCTGGCGGGCCAGGGCGGCGGCGGTTTCGGCGGACACGCTCTTGTCCTGAGAGGTGGCGGCGCGGGCGCGAATGTCGGCGACGGCGACAAAGGACTCCTGCGGGCCACTTTCCGCGTTGATGGTGCAGGTGACGGTGTATCCGCGCAAGCCGGCTGCACCCGGTACAAGCCAGTTCATCTCAGGCTTGAAGACCTTGCAGGGAAGCCACTGGTCAAAGAGGTGGGCTTCGACCAGGTCTCCGGCTTTGAAGGTCTGGGACTGGAGCGAGGAGACTGCCCCGATCAACAACACGAAGGTCAGTAAGGCTGCATTTCGAATGCTTCCAGTCATGAAAGTCCCTTTCGGATGATCGAACCTAGAATCCTTAGATGCTGAATTGCCGGGTTCGAAGAGACGAAGGCTGGAATGTCGCTTGTAGCTTGCGGCGGGCGGCGGGTTGCGGGTGGATGACGGGCAAAGGGGGGAAGGCCGCGACCAGCACTAAGCCGGGAGATGTGCGACTTTGATCAGATCGACGTTCGGCACCCGCACGGCAGGTTGATGAGCAGCAGCACCAAAGCCGACGGCAAGGAGGAGATGGATGAGGGCGGAACCGGCCTGGATACTGAATCCCATGAGCCACAAAAGCAGAAGCACGATAAACGCTGTCCAGAGCACGTCAGCCTCCTCGGTCGCGATTCACTTCATACCTTCACATTTTGAAAAGGCGGCGGTCTGTTCTATCCAGCTCAACCTGAAAATTCATTGAGAGCAGGTTCTGGCGATGGCGGATGCCGGTCTGGGGCGGGGCGGCGGCGAGACGAGGATGGAATGGAATAGCATAGCCGCAGCGGTGGCGAGAGAGGAGAACGATGGCGGAGCAGATCTGGGATAGTTTTGCGCGGCTGAATGCGGGAGAGCGGTTCAAGAAGCAGTCGGCGGAGATGGGTTCGGCGGTGACCGAGGCGATTGTGGAAGAGGCGAGAGTGGGGGAAAAACCGACTTCTGCTGGCGCTGGCGGGTACGCGGCAACGGACACCGCTCCGGCTGCGGGCGCTGGCGGGTACGCGGCAACGGACGCCGCTCCGGCTGCTGGCGCTGGGCTGCGGGTTCTGGATGTGGCGTGCGGGGCGGGTGAGCCGTCGATTTCGATTGCGGCGCTGCTAAAGGGGACGGGCCAGGTGGTTGGAGTGGACATGGCGGCTGAGCCCTTGAAGGTGGCGAGGGAGCGGGCACAGAAGCGCGGGCTGGAGAACGTGGAGTACATGCAGGCGGACGTCCACGCGCTGCCTTTTGCCGACGCGAGTTTTGACAGAGTGACGAGCCGGCTGGGAGTGATGTTCTTTGGCGATCTGCCGCGGGCGCTGGGGGAGATGCGGCGAGTACTGAAGCCGGGCGGAAGGGTGGCTCTGCTGGCGTGGGGAGCGATGGAGCAGGCGTACTTCGAGATGACAGTGGGGACGGTGCGGCGGATGCGGCCGGGGCTGGAGGTTCCGGCGACGGCGCGGCAGATGTTCAAGTTTGGGGTGCCTGGAACGCTGGCCGGTGCTCTGCGGGAGGCGGGATTTGCCGAGGCGGAGGACCGGGTGCGGAGTTTGCGGTGGGACTGGCACGGGTCCGCGGAGGAGATGTGGGATTACTTCCGGGGGGTGACGGTGCCGTTCCGCGAACTGCTGGCGCAAGTCGAGGGCGATGCCGAGGTGGACGCGGCGGTGCTGGCCGCGCTGCGGGAGAGATTCGATGGTGAGTATGTGAGGATTGAGGCGCAGATGGTGGTGGCGACGGGGTGGAAGAGATAGGTTACAAGGTTTCAAAGTTTCAGAGTTTCAAGGTTAAAGGCAAGAACAAGAGCAAGAGCAAGGGAAGGAGCAAGGGCAAGAACAAAGGCAAGGGCAAGGCAAGGGCAAGGCAAGGGCAAGGCAAGGGCAAGGCAAGGGCAGACCCCTTAGGGTTGAGGGGAGTTGCTTCCCAG
>Ga0181537_10000021_pt1 | contig 143692 bp, 124 predicted proteins | sample PEATcosm2014_Bin_39_FD_119765 | JGI IMG/M metagenome (GOLD analysis project Ga0181537, IMG submission 119765) | Peatland microbial communities from MTU Mesocosm Facility, Houghton, MI, USA - PEATcosm2014_Bin23_10_metaG | ecosystem: Environmental > Terrestrial > Soil > Wetlands > Peat | place... | reverse complement strand
TTTCTCTCCGACCGGCTGCTCACACTGCGCGACGAAGAACAGCGCAGGATGGCGCTGCAGCTGCATGAAACCGTATCGCAGGAAATGGCGGCAATGAAGATGGCGCTCGCGCGTGTGGGCGAAACGCTGCCAAAGAAAAATACGACCGGCAACAAATTTCTGCGATCCGCGCGGGAGTTCGCCGACGCGGTAATCCAGCAGGTGCGCACCGTGTCGTACTTGTTGCATCCGCAGCTGCTGGAAGAAGCCGGGCTTGGCTCCGCGTTGCGATGGTACGCCTCGGGATTCGCGGAACGCAGCGGAATCAAGGTGAAAGCGGCTATCGCGCGCGATTTCGGGCGCCTGCCGAAAGAAATGGAAATTGCGCTGTTCCGCATCGTGCAGGAAGCGCTCACCAACGTGCACCGCCATTCCAAAAGCCGTTCCGCGACGATCCGGCTGGTGCGAGCGGACGGGAAAATTCGCATGGAAGTGAAAGACCGCGGAGTGGGGATGGCGCCGCCATCGGAAGCGACGGGATGGAATCCCCCGCTCGGCATCGGCATCGCCGGAATGCGCGACCGCGTGAAACAGCTCGGCGGGAGCTTCGAGATAAAAAGCAAACCCAAGCGCGGGACGGCGGTGTGTGTCGAGTTGCCGGTTGCGAAGAGTTCGCAGCTCGCGAAGGACAGCCCCCGTAAGACAGCCCGCCGCAAAGGATCGGCGGCGGCCGCGGAAGTGGTGACAGAAGCGCTGTAAGGGCCGGACGTATTCGATGGATCAACGGTCGAGGTAAAGAACATGGCGAAAGAATCGGTAGTTCGAGCAACGGCGGCGACGCCGGCAACTTCGAAAGCGTACAAAATTCTCGTAGTGGATGACCACGCAATCGTGCGGCGCGGCATCCGTTCGCTGCTGGAGACGCAGCCGGACATGCAAGTATGCGCGGAAGCAGCCGACGGTGCGACCGCCATGCAGCAAGTGATCAAGGAGCGGCCGAACCTCGTGGTGCTCGATCTGACCATGCCGGAAAAAAATGGGTTGGAAGTGACGCGCCTGATTCGCGAAGAGTCGCCGTCCAGCGAAGTGCTCATCCTGACCATGCATTTTTCCGAAGAAGTGGCGCGGGAGGTGTTGCGCTGCGGCGCGCGCGGCTACATTTTGAAATCCGATGCGGACTCGGAGCTGCTCGCCGCCGTGCGGCACATCAAAAATAACAAGCCGTTTTTTACCGGCAAGCTCGCCGCTTCGATGGCGGAAAGTTTTGTGCGCGACACGCGCGGTTCGGGAACCAACGGCAAGGACGAAGAAGCTACGCTCTCAAACCGCGAGATGGAAGTGGTGCAGCTTTTAGCGCGCGGAAAAAGCAACAAGGAGGCGGCCGCGATCCTCGGTGTCTCCACCCGCACAGTCGAAAGCCACCGCAACCACATCATGCGCAAAATGGAGTTTGAAAGTTTCAGCGATTTGATCCGGTTTGCCATTCGCAGCAATTTGATCCAGCCGTAGGCGTGGGAGTTGGGAGTTTGGCGTCATGTTAGCGGGTCATCAGGCTGGGTTTGCGCGGGGTCACGACGGGGGCAACGACGGGGGGCGTGATGAATTCGCGTAGTTTTTGGCGCTGGAGGAAGGCGAAGAGGATGGCTTCGGCGGCCAGGACTGCTAGCGCGACGAGCCATAGCTGGTAGTGAGCTGCCCAGTCCGCAACTGACAGCGACGAAATTCCCGACGGGATCAGCATGGCCGAATACGGGGCGACGGACTGGCGCAGCAGGACGTGAGCGACTCCAAAGATGATCCCGGTGCAAGTGTAAAACACGATCAAGTAAATGATGGCGGAGGCAAGCGGACGGCGCGTGCGACGCAGACCCATCCACTGCAAATACAGCAAATCGCGCGCGAGCCAAAGCGCGAAAAAGGCGATGCTCACCAGCGCGAGTCCCCAGTCCCAATCAACGCCCGAGACATTTCTGTAAACGCGGATTAGCTCCAGGATTCCAAGCCCCGCGATGATCATGCCCGCGAGCACATACGGCGCGGGCCACAGTGCTGCCCAAAAGCTCGCTGCCCGTTCGCCCAACACTTGGATTCTCTGCCGCACGCGTTCGCGATTGCGCAGCAGCACGATTCCAAGCAGCGCGAAAAGCCAGAAACTGCCAGTCAGAAGCATTTCTTCGACTCGGTAAGGAAGAAGCGTGTTGAAACCCGTGAGATGCAAGTTCACGATGATGGGAGCGCCAAGTGGCGCTTTCCAATTGAAGAAGCCGAGCATCAGCAAGTTCAGATAAATGGCGAACCCAAAAGCCTGCGGCGCTGAATAGAGTTCGTAAACAGCGGGATCGCGTTTCAAATTGCGAACGATGGCGAGCAAAAACCAGGCGATGAGCGTGACGTAAATCACCATCAGAACGGCGAAGTGCGGGACGGAAAGTCCGAAGAAAAGATCGCTCAAACCTCGCGGCGCGTCCCTCTGAAACATCGCGGATGCAGCGAAGGGATTAAGTTGATGGACCGTCCAGACTGATGAGGATGGAGAGAACTCACTGCCCTGGCCGGCGAAGAAATCGATGGAAGTAAAAACCACTAAAATTAGGTACGGCAGAACCGCTATGGCAGAGACGCCGCGCCCCAGCGTCGCCGAAATCAAGAGCGCGAGAGTGTGAAACGCGATGCAACCCACCAGAAGAATAACGTAGGCCTCGACTACCAGCACAAGCGGCGAACGCCCTAGAATCGCGGCGAAGATCGCAACGGGCATGAGGCATAGAACGATGAAGTAGGTGAGAATCGGCGCGCCGAAAAGTTTTCCGACAGCAAGCTCGAAGGACGAGAGACGCGTGACGCGCTGGTAATCGAAAGTGTTGAGCTCTTTTTCGCGATGAACCGTCAGCAGTTCGTAGATTCCACCGCCGATTAACAATACGAATACCTGCATTTGCAGAATGAATTTGAACATCTCGATCGCATCAACGGCGACCCTCTCGGGGTACGATCGAGACTCGAACGAATACCAAATCGTCAGCGAAATCGCGGCGCAAATGATGGCGGCGGCGATGGCGCGGCCGGGGCGCAGTTGGATGCGGGCGTTGCGCAGGAACTCGGGATTGACGGTGAAGGCGCTCACATTACCTCTCCGCTGGAGATGCGGGAGTAGAGGCGTTCGAGGCTCTCAACTTCTTCGTTAACTCCGCAGACGGGCGCGCCCGCGGCTACGAGGTCCTTCACTAGTTCAGCAAGCTCGGCGTCGCCGCCGTCGAGTACGAATTGCGCGCTGGCCGGTTCGGAGACGACGCCGGTGACGTCCTTGCGTCCGGCAAGCCACATCGCAAGGCCGAATCCCGGAGCGGCGAGTTTGACGCGATAGCGGCGCACGCTTTTGCCTTCGCGCATCACTTCTTCCAGAGTGCCGAAGCGCAGCAGGCGTCCTTTTTCCATGATGGCGAGGTTCGTGCAGATTTCTTCCAGGTCGGAAAGAATGTGCGAAGTGATGAAAATAGTTTTGCCCGCGGCGTGAAGATTCTTCAGCAACGTTTTTAATTCCACGCGCGCTTTGGGGTCCAGGCCGGCGGCAGGCTCGTCGAGGACCAGGAGCGGCGGGTTGTGAATGATGGCGCGGCCGATGCCGAGGCGCTGTTTCATTCCGCGCGAGAGGCCGTGGATCAAGTCGTCGCGCTTGGTTTCCAGATTCATCAGGCGGATCACTTCGTCCACGCGCTGCGGTATCGCGTGCGGCTCCATTTTGTAAGCGCGGGCGAAGTAGTCGAGATATTCCCAGACTTTCAGGTCGTCGTAGAGCGAGAAAAAATCGGCGAGGTAGCCGATGTTGCGCTGCGCTTCTTCCGGCTGGAGCTGAACGTCAATTCCCTTCACCGTGACGCGCCCGGCGGTGGGAACTTGCAGCCCGCAAATCATCTTCAGCGTGGTGGTTTTGCCGGCGCCGTTCGGGCCGATAAGCCCGAAAAGTTGCCCGTCGGCAATGTCAAGGTCCAGGCGGTCCGCCGCGACGAGTTCCCCTCCCTTGTCCGAGGGCAAGTCGTACTGCTTGGTCACTTGTTCGAGCCGGATCATTGATTGGCCGCCATTCTGTGCGAGGTGAAGGCGAGAGTCAATGTTGCGCGGTAGGTGAGACGCAGTTCGCGTGTTTTCTTAAATGCTGTTCTGGCCCCGGTTAGAAATGGGCCGGTGCTTTGTTTTGAGCGGGTTGCAGACGATTCTGTTTGTGAGGCAGAACCGGTTAGAAAGGGGCGGTGGTTGGTGTTGACGATGCACAAATCGGAATTGCGCAAACAGGGATTGGTTGAAAGTTCTCGATTAGGGCGGGGTGCGGTCGTTTGTTTTCTGTGGGTTGGAGTAGATTCTAATAAATGGAGTTCTCGATTAGAAAGTGCGTTCGTGATTGAAGTTCGCGCGAGGGAGCGAACCTCAGGGGTTGAAACCCCTAAGGTTTGGATGCGGTTCGGCACGGCTAAAGCCGTGCCCTGACGGGAGCCTAGGCGGGTGTCGGCTAAGGGATAGAGTCGGTCGGCAGCGCTGAAGCGGGCGCAGCAAGCAGCGTCCCTACAAAGAGAATTGTCGGCGGCGCTGAAGCGGGCACAGCATGCTGTGCCCCTACGGAGAGAGTTGTCGGCGAGGGTTATTTCGGCGGCTGACGGGAGGAGGGCGGCGGCGAGGATGGCGGCCTGTGGACGGAGCAATCCTGTCGGCCGGGATTGTTCGCGGCCCTGGTCAACAGCCTCAAGCGGGCTGTCGGCCGACTTTGCGCTTCGCACATCGCTCATCAGCTACCTTCTATCCTTATAAAGCAAACTTTGAATGTAATCTGAATCGAGCGCGAGAAGCAACGAAATGCAATCGAACGGGGAAAATCTAAACGCGAGATTGGAGAATCGAGGGGTGAAAATCACGGCGTCGGAGGGGTGGAGCGCGGAGTCTAAACCCGCACCCTTTGCTGAAAAGAAAAACGCAAAGGATGCGGCACCCGAAAAGTCGATCCCGGGTGTGATTTAAATCCGGTGTGAGGCGGAAGAGGTTGGGCCATCCGCCCGTGAGGATTGCATCTACTGCTTTTCGTAGACAAACGTACCCTTGTCATTTGGTCGATCTGGATCCCACCAAGAGTAGGTAATGACTCTTCCACCGGTGCTCAATTCCAGAGAGACTTGCTCGACAAGTTTGCCATTGCGCTTCGTCAGAATAGAAATCTCGCGTCGTCCGACCCGCCGTACCGCATAGGTCAAGCCCTCAGGAGCGTGAGGCCCACGGATCGCCGCGTCAACTCCATCTAACGGTGCGTCAATATATTGACCCGCGCTTGGATAGCCGATATGCAAGGTCTGAGTGTCGAGACTTAGCGTCATATCGGCATGCTGCTGAAGGTAGCGCGGGTCCCGCCACTGGCCGGCAAAGCCATTGGAGCCCGACACTCGCGAGGCGACGATCTGACCTGTAATAACAGGGCCAGTCGGACGAAATGCGGTCGCCGTCAATGTAAGAACCGCTCCGCCAGCCGAAAGCTCAGAATGATACGCATTCGTCTTTGTCCCGTTTTCTTTTCGGGTCCGGTCCAACACAGTGTCGCCGCTTTTCACGCAGGCCTCTGTGCGATTGTTCCCTATCGGTCGATCCTTCCCATCGCAGCGAAAAGTGAAACTCGAAGTTCCATTGTCGTAGCGATACTCACCGTCCGCCGAAATCGAGATAGTAAAAATCGAGCCCTGAAAGTTGCCCTTTGAGGGATTCATTTTCCATGTGCCGTTCCAATCCGGGGAGGGCGCCCGCCAACACGAGTTGGCGGCTAACGCGCAGAAAATGACGCAACTGAACCATGCGTTCCTCATCGATTTTGCCTTGGCCGCGGTATCAATTGTGCTTGGACGAACTCCGGTGCCGCGTGGAAGGCTTCGCCATCCGCCTAGCATGACGGCAGGGCAGATAGTACCACGCGGATAGTTCACTACTAAGATTACTACGCCCGCCTGAAGGCGGCCGCTACAAAGGCAATGGCGAACGCCCGAGACGAGCACCGAAGGTCGCGAGTCAAACCCGACGAGCGATGACCGTTCACTTCAGAGGAATAGAAGGGTTGGCCACCCGCCGGCCGAACACTGGCGGCCGGCGGGCTGTGATAAAATTTGGATTCAGAGGGAATACATGCACGAATTTGGAAGGATGTTGCGGAGTCTAGTGGCCGCGGGTGCGGTGATGTTGCTGATTGCGCCGATCGGGGCGCGCGGTCGATCGGGAGAGGTGTCCACTCAGCAGTCGTCCTCTCAAAAGGCCGAGGAGCATCGCCTGGTGCTCTACAATACGCACACGAGTGAGCGGATTGATATTGTTTACCGCCGTGGGGACCAATACATTCCAAGCGCGCTTGCGAAGCTGGATTATTTCCTTCGCGACCATCGCACCAGCGAAGTTCGCCATTTTGATCCGCGCCTGTACGACATCCTCTCCGATCTCACATCGTCGATCGGCCATCCCGGAGGCGAGATCGATATAGTGTGCGGCTACCGCACTCCGTCCACGAACGAATCCCTTCGCGCTCACACCACCGGAGTGGCCAAGAACAGCCTTCACATTCAAGCGGAAGCGATCGACCTGCGGATGCCCGGTATCAATACGCTCGAACTGCGCCGGGCGGCTCTCGCTCTGCGGCGCGGCGGCGTGGGCTACTATCCTCATTCCGACTTTATCCACGTTGACACCGGCCGCGTTCGCCAGTGGTGCTTCGACTGCCCGTCCAACCTGATCAGCGGCGATTAATTCGGATACGGATAACCTTTGTCGAGGACTTTTTCGAGCGAGGCATCGTGCCCGTAGATGTCGTCGTAAAAGTGAACGAGTCCATCCTCGGTAACGATCGCAGTGCCGTACACAATCAATACGGGAATCGGATGCACGAGATTCACCTGCTGGTTTGGGCTTCCGTTCATGGCCGCGTGGACGCGATCCAAGGTCCAGTTTCCCGGATTATCGCGCAGTACCCAGACCGCCATATCCGCCGGCCGTTCCAGCCGAATGCAGCCGTGACTAAAATCGCGGCGGGATTTGGAAAAGAATACCTGCTCGGGAGTGTCGTGCATGTAGATGTTGTAGCTATTCGGGAAAATAAATTTCACCAGTCCTAGTGAGTTCTTAGGACCAGGATTTTGGCGGATGAAAAGCTTGCCTGCCCGGAGCTGCTCGAGCACCTCGCTCGTCACGGCGCCGGATGCAACCACCTGCTGCCGGCTGTCCACCACCGAGAAGTCTTTCTTCGCCAGGTATTCGGGGTCTTTGGCGATACGCGAAAACATTTCGGCTCTGGCGATGGAGTATGGAACGCTCCAGTAGGGCCGGAATACCACATATTGCATCATGTTGCTGAACACCGGGGTATTGTGGTCGTAGGCTTTTCCAACCACCACGTTCATGGTCAAGGCGATTTTGAAGTTTTCATCGTAGGCGCGAAGGCGAAATTCGGGAACATTCACGACGATGGGCGACGCGTGAAGACTGACGGGCACCCAGCGCCAGCGCTCGAGAGTCAGTTGGATTTCCCGCACGCGGCTGCTGAGCGGCACGTTTAGATCGGCCAAAGTTTGCGCGGTGATTCTTCCGTCCGGCGTCCGGCCAAGCCGGAGCTGAAAGGCTTTCACCGCGTCCACCAACGGGCCTTGATACACGGCCGCATCGGCAGGAAGGCTTGCGTCCGCTGGAAGGTCTCCAACCAGGCGGAGCAAGCGAATCAACCGCGGAACACCGGGATAGGAATCGCCCGGAGCGATTGCTTTCGTCACCGCGGGCAGCTGTTCGCCGTCATCTTTTTTTGCGAGCTGAATGTACGTTTGCAGAGCTTGAATCGTGCGTTGGTAACCCGGATACGGAGGTTCCACTTGCGCCAGCACGCCGGAGACATCGGAAGCATCCACGACATTTGTTTTCAGGAATTCGGGCAGATCATATTTCTTGACGTCGACATCAAAACCAAAATCAAAATGTTTTGGATTCACCTTGCCGATGTGAAGGTCCGAGACGTATCTCATCACGCAGACGGTCAGCGCGGCGTCGAATCGGACCGCATCTGCCTCCGACGGATTGGAAGCCGCGGGTTTGAGTTTCGCCAGCCGGTCGCTCCAGCGCAGCCCGTCGTAATCCTCAGCGGACAATCCCTTTTGATCCGCGTCCAATAGAATCGCAATCAGTTGTTGGGCCTGCGGAGTCGGCTGCATTCCTCTGACCCACGGCAGCGCTTCGCCGTACGAGTCATAAAATTTCTGCATGTGTGCGGTGTAGTCGCTAAAATCGGGCCAGCGAAGGTCTGAGAGATTTCCGGACTGGATGATGGCACGCAAAGAGGCTTGGCCTTCAGGGCTGAGCTGCTGGGGCGGAGCGGCGGCTTGCGCGGAGGTTTCTGATTGCGCGCGCGCACTCCTCGCCGAGCCTGCGTCCCGACAGCACAATTGTGCTGTTGTGCCGAGTAGCAGGATGAATATCAGGCCTTTGGAAATCCACAATTGCTTCATTGAGTTGCTCCCGGCCCGATTCGAACTTTAACGCTCGTTGGTCCCAAGATTTGGTCGCAAGATAGGGATGCGGAAAGCGGTCACCCGAAAATTTCCGGTTGGCCTTCCATGGCCGAGCGATAATGTACCTTCTGAGCGCATCAGCATGCAATCGCTCCGTTAAGTTTTAGGAGCTGGAGACTTTTCGGCGGTCGCGGCTCCTCCCAATTTCCTCGGGGGTAGAAGCGACGTTAGTGAAGTTTTTGGAAGGCGGACTTCACTTTTTCGACGAGGTCGGCGGGGGTGAAGGGCTCGGGGAAAAAATCGAAGCCTTTGAGGGTGAGGCGATTTTGAATGCGATCGTCGGCGATGACTCCGCCGAGCATCAGGACGGGCAGGCCGTTGGATTTGGTGCGCAGAAAGTTGGCGGCGTCGTAACCGGACATGTCTTCGACGTAGGGGCTGACGATCAGCAGATCGGGCTTGGATCCTTCCAGCTCTTTCAGCTTGTCAACGGCGGTGCCCAAATCACCGGCGGGGTAAATGGAATAGCCCTCGTGCTCCAGCGTTTCCTGAATGACGGCGCGCAAAAGTGCAGGCGAAACGAGGAGAAGAATCGTGGCGTTCAAAGTGGGCGGCATGGGTTGGCATCCTCCGATATGGGCTCGGCAGCAGGATAAACCAAAAAGGGCGGGTGAGGCGCGGTCGAAATTTCTCGCGTAAACAGTTGAGTGAGCTGTGTCGCACCTACGGCGCTTCGGGTGTTCCGGGATTTGAAGTACGGTAGTTAGTGTATTGAGCGGCGTGTTGGCGGGGTTATGCTAGCGGGTTAGTGCTAAGACGCTTGGGAGTGTTCCCTTCCCAATTGCGCCAGTGTTTTTTTGTGGATGACTGAAAGGAGATGAAAAGATGAAACCAGCTTCACTGATTTTACTCGCGGCCCTCGCTTGCGGAGCGTTGGCATTTTCGGCGGCGGTGCCGCAACAGGCGGACTCGGCGCAGGAATGGCGGCAGACTGAACGGACGGATGCTGTTCGCGGCGCATACATTCGATATAGCTTGGCGGGTAAATTCCTAAAGACGCCGCCTGGCGACGCATCGAATCGTCCTTCGTTGGTGGTGGATTGCAGCGCGGATAACCGGTCGCATAAGCCGAAGTTCTTTCGCGGGACGCTGGTGGTTGGCGATCCTCTGAAGATCGACTGGGTGGAGCCGCAAGAAATTAACGGAATCGGTTATTTCCCGAAAGTTTTGGTGGTGTATCGCTTGGACGAGGGCAAACAGGACAAAGAAGATTGGTCGCCCGCAAACGACAAGACCGCCGCCACTTTTTCTAAAGGTTCGCTGGAGAAAATGCTTCGCGCGCGCACGGTGGAAATAACCGCCGAGGATGCGCGGGGAGCGCAGGTGGCTATGCAGTTTGACATGCCGGTCGGCACGGTCGTTGAACAAGGGTGCGACGTGGATCACAAGAAGTGAGACGCTGCGAAAAGTTGTTAAGAATGTGTGTCGCGGCGGAGGCGCGGTCGATATTTTGGGGTAGCGGCGAGGGGGTTGTGTCGCACCTACGGCGCTTGGTCTCGCTTCGGAATTATTCCCAGCCCTTACGGGCTGGGCTAGCTTGTGCCACGCCTCCGGCGTTTGGTGGCGAGCTAACGTTGGAGGCCCTAGATTATTTTCGGTCGAGGCAAAGAAAAATAGGTTGCGGGCTTGGACTGGCTCGCAACCTATCGATGCTTTAACGGCAATAAAACTTCTGCGGCGCGTTAGGCTTTCTTGGCAGATTTGCGGCGGCCGCGGCGGCGGGTAGGAGGTTGAGCGGGAGCTTCGCCGATGAGTTCCGCGGACCAGATGGAAGTGACGAATTTTTTTACGCCGTGATCGTCAAAATCGATGGTGGTGCGATCGGGATTTGACTCCGTGACCGTGCCCATGCCGTACTGCTCGTGACGAATTGACTGCCCCTCGGATAGAATGTTCACCGAATGCCTCCTTGGATGATTACACAAATTTAAAAGCGAATCTAAAACTCTGCCTCAGGGGTTAAAACCCCTTCGGGTGTCCGGACGTTGCGGCACGGCTAAAGCCGCGCCCTGACGAATCCGAGCAAGATCGCCCTCGAAATCTCAAGGCCGCGAAGATGCCCGCCTGCCCTTCGCGAATGCCTCAGGGTAAAAAGGCGGCCGCTACAAAAGCTACAAGTCCTTCATCGTGCGGCTTCCCTTTCGCGCGCTCGTTGAGTGGCCGGTTTCAAGCGGGCGCAGCATGCTGCGCCCCTACGGGCGCCCTGTAGCCGGCTGATGAATCAAGCCCAGCGCAATCTGCCTGGGCGAAACGTCGGCGCGCGGGAAAACTACCGCGAAATGCTTTCAGAAGGGACCGAGCTTAGCTCCGCCCCTTGAGTGAACCTAGAATTTGAAAACGACGACTAGACGGGTTAGAGCCCGACGACGTTCTCAGCCTGCAAGCCCTTGGGGCCTTGCTTGACTTCGAACTCGACAGCTTGCCCTTCATTGAGGCTCTTGTAACCCTCGGACTGGATCGCCGAGAAGTGCACGAAGACGTCCTCACCGGACGAGCGCTGGATGAAACCATAGCCCTTTGCAGCATTGAACCACTTGACAGTACCTTGCTCTTTGGCCACTTGGTGATACTCCTAATGTGTTGATAGCGGGAAGGTTACCCACCACGTTGGCGACTTCGAGGACGAACCCGGAAGCTACAAACGCAACTTCATATTACCACAGGGGGCGAGGAGGGTGCAACACCTTCGGAGAGGCGGCACGCTCGACATAGCTCAGGATGACAACGTAAAAGGAAGAGAAAAGAAAGATGCCGGGCTGAAGCCCGGCGCTACATTTAGATCTAAGGCTACGGTCCTGGGGGACGGGTGAATTACCGGAAGTTGCTGATGAGGATTACGTCGCTGGTTCTTTCGCCTTTGGCTAAGAGCAAGTCTTTGCCGTCGCGGGTCCAGGCGAAATCGAAGATTAGGCCGGAAGTGAAATTTGTCACTTGTACCAAGGGGCCTCCCGCGAGAGGTTGTTCCCAGACGTTGGTAGCTCCGTTGTGCGTTAGCAGGAATTGCAGTGCCTTTCCATCGGGCGACCATCGCATGGTTTCCGCTCCGACGGGCGGAGTGAGAACCCGAACGGGAGAACCTCCGTCGATCGAAATGATAGCGACCTTAGAAACTGACACCGGACTGCCCTCCTGAAACGTGTAGGCAATCCACTTGGAATCAGGGGAGACACTCGGGACGTCAATGTCAGCGTCGCTGAGTTTTATCGGAGTGCCGCCTTCGGCGGAAATGCGATTGAGCCGGCGTCCGGAATCGTAAACGATCCACTTGCCGTCTGGCGAGCAACTGGAAAACAGAACGTGATCGGCGAGCACAATCGGATTCAAGCCGTCCGCATCAACGCGCGTCAGTTGAACTTTGTCTCCGGTGTGGTTGTCGAACACGATGTAGCGTTCCCCGCAACTGGACAGCGCGAGGAAGTTGCGCATCCCGGGTATCGGCGCCGTTCGCCCGCTGCCATCTGCGTTCATGAGAACTACGTCGGTGCTGCGGCTGCGCACCAGGATCTTGCCGCCCGGGCCGGGTTCCACGGCCGATTCTGGTGTTTCCCCGAAGGTAATTTGTTTCGCGTCCGCCGTCCTTCCATGTGGCAGGATCCATATGTGAGAACTTAGCCGGTCCTCCTGGGCCACAAGCATTTGGCCATCACGCGTCACGTCGATGTGCTGCCCGTAGTCGGCGAGGTCATTGGTGAAACGGAGTTTTTCACCGCTGGGGAAAGAGACCAACCGCAACTGATTGCGGTTTTCGCCCCATAAGTCGATAGGTTCCACCAGGAACTTACCGTCGGGGAGCCAGACGGCTCTTCCCAGCCCGTCGCGGCCGGAAAATAATTGGGTGACAACGCCATCCGCCACATTGATGAGATTCAAACTCCAACTCACTTCCGGGACCAGCCGCAGCGTCGGAAGCGCGATGGCCTTCCCGTCCGGAGACCAGGACGTGCCCAAGAATCCGACCCTAGCCAAGGACACGGGGAGTGACGCTAATACCCGGTCGTGGGTGGCGTCGAGTTCTGCAATGTGAACTTCGATTCCGCGGCCGGGGACGCCTCGGGTGAAAGCAAGGCGCTTGCCGTCCGGGGAGAAGCTCACCGGGCTGTCGATGTCGTCCACGAGCTGACGCGCTGTGCCGCCCAGCACCGGCATGACGTAAAGATAATGGTGCGACGTGGTGCTCTTATCCGAGCGCACAAAATAAATGTAGTCGCCGTCCGGCGAAAAACTAACACCTCGAAATACCAAGTCGTCCGGCGCTAGCACTTGCACATCGCTTTTCGTCCTGACGTTGCGCACCCACAGGCTCTGCTTCTCGCCATCGACCAAAACATAGACGATGTAGCGGCCGTCGGGCGAAATGGCCACGCCGCCGGCTTTGCCGCTGTCGGTCAAGCGGGTGATCTGCATGTTTTGCAGATTGAACTGCGGCCGCGCCAGGTATTTGTAGGCGAGGAAGGCGAGGACCGTGAGCAGCATAATTCCAAATTTCCACGCGAGATGAAACAGACCGCTCTTCACGCGTTTGCGGGTGGCGGGCGTCACCGGCATTGGCGCTGCGTGACGGCTGGAGTCGGTGTCGCGCTTCAGGCGTTGCAAATCGGTGCGGATTTCGGAGGCGTGCTGGTAGCGCAGGTCACGCTCTTTTTCCAGGCACTTTTCGATGATGTGCTGGAGTTCAGCGGGCAGCGCCGGGTTCAGTTGTGCCGGAGGTATGGGAGCGCGGTTCAAGATAGCCTCGAATATCAGGCCGGAACTTTCGCCGCGAAAAGGCAATGTTCCGCTGGACATTTCGTAGAGCACGGCGCCGAAAGAAAACAGGTCTGTGCGAGCGTCTAATTCCTTGGCGCGCACTTGTTCCGGCGACATGTGTGAGATGGTCCCCACAGGAATTCCCGGGCTGGTCAGGAGCTGTTCGTCAACGGTGCGTGTGTCAATCGTCTCCATCGTCTTTGCTGCGGACGGAGAAACTTTAGCCAATCCGAAGTCCAATATTTTGGCGCGGCCGCGCTCGGTGACGAAGATGTTGGCGGGTTTGATGTCGCGGTGAATGATTCCCTGGGAATGTGCGGCGTCGAGCGCATCAGCGATCTCGATGCCAAGGGACACGATGGCATCGACGTCCATAGGTTTTCCCTGGATGCGATGCCGCAGAGTCATCCCGGCCAGATATTCCATCGCGATGAAGGACCGGCCATCGTGGTTGCCGATTTCATATATGGTGCAAATATTCGGATGGTTGAGTGCGGAGGCGGAACGAGCTTCGCGGCGAAAACGTTCGAGGGCTTGCGGGTCTCGCGCCAAGTCGTCCGGTAGAAATTTCAAGGCAACGAAGCGGCCGAGCTCGGTGTCTTCGGCTTTGTAAACAACACCCATGCCACCGCCGCCGAGTTTCTCGATGATGCGGTAATGCGAGACGGTTTGCCCGTCGCGTGAGTCGGAATCCGCCATTTGGGCGTTCATCTTAGGTGCGCGCGGAACATGAAGTCAACGGGGTGTGCTCGGCGAAGAACCACGGATTCGGGTGCAGTTGGGTTGGCACGGCCTCGTCTCCAGGCCTTGGGAACGCGGCGTCTAAACCCGCACCCTTTGCAGAAAAGAAAAACGCAAAGAGTGCGGCACCCCCGCGAGTTTCCATCGCGCAGAGGTTCGATCCGGTGCCGCGCCCATGGATTCGCCACCCGCCACCCCCCGCGAGTTCAGTCGTGCGGGGGTTCAGTCCGGTCCCGCGCCGATGGATTCGCGACCCAGCCGTCGGTTAGGTGTCGTAGTAGCGGCCGTTGACTTCGTCGCCCATGTATGCGATGTCGCATTTCGATGTGTCGAGCGGGTCGGACTTCCAGGAGAAGCCGATCGACGGGACATCGACTTGCGCTTCCATCTGGCAAATCGCGCGATAGCCGGTGAAGCGGTAATGTTTGGAAGCGTCCTCGAACTTCACAGGCTCGCCGGTGGATTTCCAAACCATTTTGAAGCTCATGCGCGCGGGAGTCGCTGTGGCGTCGAGCGCGGGCCAGTGCGGTTGGTCAACGACGGCGACATTTTTCATTTCAAGAGTGAAAGTGTTTCCATCGGCGCTGATGTTCAGGCCGCCGTCGGGAACGGGAACGCTCCAGTAGAGGCCGGAGGGGGAAATGGGCGGGTGAAAATCGTGGATCTGATTCGCGGGGGCAAACTGTCCCCGGAAGAGCGTGAGTCATATGTGGGTGTAGGTTGCGTGCTGCGTGGTGCGAGCGGCCCAGTAATCGCCGGCCATGACGCCGTAGTCGGTGGTCGGGCTGCCGAAGGGGATGCGATTTCCCTGGTTGTCGGTCCCCATGCCGGTGAAGGTGCTGCAGCGCGCTACTTTTCCTTTGAAATGGTAAATGTGCGAAGGCTCGAGGTTCGGGCCAGCGGGTTGGTTGTGGCTGCCGTTTTTGTCGAGCCACGGGATTGGGTATGGATCGGGGCTGCCGTTCGCGGCGATGGGCTCCTGGTCAAGGAGTCCACGAGCGGCGGACGGAGACATGAGCGGTATCGCGGCTAAAGCGCCAACTTTTAACATTTCTCTTCGGCTGCAGGCTGGACAGGTGGTGCTGTTCAACTTCATTGAGTTCCCTCCTCTTAATTTTTTACTTCTTCAAGTTTGTTAACGATCTGCGACGGTGGTGGATTCACACGGAGACTGCACGTCGGCTGTGAAAACTGGGACGAGTTGGACCGCTGAATCCGTGGAAATGAAATGTGAAGACTGCGGGTTGAATTCGATTTTCAGATTTAGCGGCGCGTCGGGAAATATTCGGAAGGAGCCGCCGGTTATTTGCTGCGACGAGATTTGGATTTGCGACAGCTCGCGATCCACGACGAGAGGCTTGATGTCGCCGTCGGAGGTGACCACGCAGTTGAAGCCGGCGGAGCCGCAGGAGTTTTGCTCGAGGACGGGATCGGTTGTTTCGGCCTCGTTTGGCGAAAGGCGCAGGCGGAGTTGGCGGTAGGAGTCAGCGGGGACGGTGACACGCGCGGAGATATTTGGTTCGCATGAATCGGCAGGGCGCGCGAGAAGATCGAGTTGCACCGGTTCTTTGGCCAGGTGCGGAGCGAGTTCTTGCCAGTTGGGGGAATTTTCGCCGGCGGACGCGCTGGGATTCGCTTCGATGCCTTCGAGGGTGACGAAGACATGCTGGATGCGAGGCTGCGCCTCTGCCGCGGACGAGAGGGATGAGGCGACGCTCATCCTGAAAGTGGCCGTCGTGGTGTTGAGCGAACAGTTTGGGCCGCTTCCGGAAATCGTTCCGATGCTGCCGCCCGGGTTGGAGACGATTAACAGGCACGAGTTGTCGCAGCCGATTAGGGCGAGCGGGAAAAGCAAAGCTACCAGGAAGACTTTTCGAGACACTTCGGTTGAGCGACAGGAAGAGTTTGCGCGGCGCATTCGGCGACCTCGGTGCAGCGATTATGCGAGGCGAAATCGGGGGCGTCAAGTCATAGCCGAGAGCGCCACGGCCGGCAAGCGGAGTCCCTGAAACAGTGCGGCGGATCGGCGGACGCGGTGTCGGTGTCGCACCTACGGCGCTTGTCCTCTCTTCGGAATTATTCCCAGCCCTTACGGGCTGGGCTAACTTCTGCCGCGCCTACGGCGCTGAAGAAGCGAGAAGTCAAAAGAGGCGGCTAACGGGTCGGGGAGCGGAAGACGAAGGCGACGACGAGCTTGGCGTCGAGCTTTTTTTCGTTGAAGGTGGCGGGATTGACGGTCCAGGTTTTCACTGCGGCGATGGCGGCGGAAGTGAGAGAAGGCACGGGGCGAGTCGCGGTTGGGTTTTTTACTTCGCTGTATTTGTTGATCAGGACGTCGAGGACGACGGCTCCGGTCGCGACGCTATTCGGAGGATAAGCGGCGTACGACACCGCAGCAATCTCAGGCGTTATGTATCCCGGAGGATTCGGCGGCGTGACCAGATTCCCCGGTGACACTTGCAATTGCTGGTTTTGCGGAACGCCGGGGTTGAAAACTACTTGGACATTGATTGTGGACGGGACTGGCTTGCCGTCGAGTTTGCCGGGGACGAAAGTCCATGTATTGACGAAGCTGATCACGATCTCGGTGAGACCCGGGATGCCGCGAACGACTTGCACGTCTTGAACTTTGCCTGCGGCGGTGAGATTTACCGAGAGCGAGACCAGGCCGGACGCGACATTTTCGATTGGATATGGAATTTCGCTGGCGGCGGTGATGTCGGGCGGGACAAAGTGCGAGCCGCCGGAGACGCCGGATCTCGTCGCTGCGAAGGCGAGGCAAAGCAGCAAAAGCAAGGCCAGCATCGGCTTTAAATTTTGGCGCGTGCGCATCGGGAATCCTCTCGGGGCTTGATGATAGGGCGAGTGGGATGGAGTTCAAAGAGGAAATTTTGATGCGCGATTGACGGGAGTTTGCGGGGTGGCTTATAGTCCAGCGAATTTCGGAGGGATTATGATTCGAGTGAGCGTGCTGTACCCGAACAAACCGGGGACGCATTTCGATATGGATTATTACTGCACGAAACATATTCCGTGGTTGCAAGGGCTGTTGGGGAAGGCGCTGCTGCACGTTGCGGTGGAAGAAGGAATCGGAGGGATGGCTCCCGGTTCGGCTGCGCCGTTTCTCGCGTTGGGGCACCTGACGTTCGAATCGGTGGAGGCGTTTCAGAAGGCGTTCACCCCTCATCTCGCGCAGATTCGGGAGGACGTGCCGAAGTACACGGATTCGCAGCCGGTGATTCAGGTTAGCAACGTCAAAATCTAGCTGCTCTTCAGAGGCTTCGGGCGGCGTCCTCAGCGCCGTAGGCGCGGCAGAACTTAGCCGAGCCCGCAAGGGCTTGGATAATTCCGAAGAGAGCCCGAGCGCCGTAGGTGCGACACCCACGCCGCGCCCGCCGACCCGCCGCGGCCAAACCATTGCAGACGTGCTTCGCCATACCCGGATTCACGCCTTGGAAGGGCGGGGCTTTAGCCCCGCCATAAGCGCTCATTAGTTACTCCGGGCTTTAGCCCCTGAAGCCAACTTCCGCAACCGCCAATCTAAAGAGGCGCCGCCCAGATTAGCGATCTGCTCACACACACAACCCCTTGACATCGCCATAGAAGTATGATACAAAGGCACTTCCCATATAAATAACCAATAGTAACTGAATGCCTGCCAGTGGTGGGCTTTGCGCCCCGAAATAAGGGGCCAGGGCGGAGGTGTGCTGTGAATCCCAATGGGATTCACCCAGCCCGCCCTGACAAAGGAAGGGAGCGCATTTGGCGAAGGGCTTCTCTTTGGGTCGCTGCGGCCACAAAGGGTAGCAGCTATTTTTTTAGGAGGCTATGTGGCGACAGGTTGTGGCAGGAGCGCAGCGGGCGCGCGGAGTTTGCGCTGGCCGATCTCCGTGCGGACCCGGCGATTCTCCTCGAACGGCGAAAGATTTAATCGCCAAATTCCGGAAGTAGAACACCACGTAACCTACAGAAAACAAACAATTGCACTTAGCTCAAATCGCCAAAAAACCAACTTTTCCCGATACGAAAACCAGCCTTTCAAGACACTTCTACCCGGCGCCAGAACTACACGTTGCCACGCGCGAAGTTCAATCGCGGACGCATTTTCTAATCGAGAACTGCAATTATTAGAACCGAGTCTAACCCATAGAAAACAAACGACCACACCCCGTTCTAATCGAGAACTTTCAACCAACCGGTATCGCGCCATTTCTCACGTGCGCATCGACTGCACTGTTTGCCTGTGCGGCGACTGTCCCGAGGCGCCAATCGGGAGATTGGCGGTCCCGGGAAAAGCAGTTCGGGGGCGGCGGTGGTGGGCATTGTTGTGGCGGGGGGAGAAAGCTTTTACAATTGAGGGGCGTGAAATTTCGGGAGTGATGGAAGCGGAAGAGATCACGCATGGGAAGGTTATGCTGAAATATACGATTGCATTGATTACGTCGGGGGCGATTGCGTTGGGGACGAGCTTTATAGTTGGAGCTATGGCGGATGCGAAATCGGCTGAGACGAAAGTGGCCGAGGCGAAATTGGATGAGACTAAATTAGCTGACATGAAAACGGCTGAGTCGAAATTGACTGACGCGAAAACGGCGGAGACGAATGTGGCGGACACGAAGTTGGCTGGCGCCGGGGCTGATGCGAAATTGATCGACGCGAAAACGGCTGACGCGAAAACGGGGGATACGAAATTTGGGCCGGGGAATCCGTTTTATGCGCCGAGCAGGCTGCCGTTTCATGCGCCGCCGTTTGACAAGATTAAGGATGAGGATTATCAGCCGGCGATTGAGGCGGGGATGGACGAAGAGCTCGCCGAAGTGCAGGCCATTGCGGACAATCCGGCGGCGCCGACGTTTGAGAATACGCTGGTGGCCATGGAGAAGACCGGGCGGCTGTTGCAGCGGGCGCTTTTGACATTTGGCGCGGTTGCCGGGGCGAACACCAACGACGTGCTGTTGAAAGTACAGGCGGACGAGGCGCCGAAGCTTGCGGCGCACCAGGACGCCATCCTGCTGAACGCAAAACTTTTTGCGCGGGTGACGGCGGTTTACCAGCAGCGCGACACGCTGAAGCTGGACCCGGAATCGCAGAGACTGCTGCAAGTGACTTACGACAATTTCGTGCGCGCGGGAGCAAAACTTTCCGACGCGGACAAAACCGAGATCAAGAAGATCAACGAGGAACTTTCGACGCTTTCGAATGATTTTTCGACGAAGATTCTGGCGGCGACGAAGAACGGAGCCTACGCGACTACGGACAAGAATGCGCTGGCGGGGTTGAGCGAGGCGCAACTTGCCGCAGCGGCACAGGCGGCGCGGGGCCGCAAGCAGGAAGGCTATTTGATCCCGTTGCAGAATACGACGCAGCAGCCGGCGCTGGCGTCACTGAGCAATCGGGCGACGCGGCAGGCGATCTTCGAGAAATCGTGGAACCGCGCGGAGCTGGGCGATGCGAACGACACACGGCAGGTCATCTCGCGGATCGCGCAACTGCGCGCGCGGCGGGCACAACTGCTGGGCTTTCCCAACTTCGCCTCGTGGCAACTGGAGAACCAGATGGCGAAAACGCCGGAGGCAGCGTTGAAATTTATGGATGCGCTGGTGGCGCCGGCGACGGCCAAAGCGGCGGTTGAAGGCAAGGATATACAGGACGTGATCGACGCGCAGAAGGGCGGATTCAGCCTCCAGCCCTGGGACTGGGAGTTCTACTCCGAACAGGTGCGCAAGGCGAAATACGATTTGAACGAGGACGAGGTGAAACCGTACTTCGAGCTGAACAACGTGCTGGAGAACGGCGTGTTTTACGCGGCGCATCAGCTTTACGGGATTTCGTTCAAGGAACGCAAGGACATTCCGGTGTATCAGGAGGATGTGCGGGTGTTTGAAGTGTCGGATGCGGACGGCAAGCCGATGGCGCTGTTCTATTGCGACTACTTCAAGCGCGACAACAAGAACGGCGGGGCTTGGATGGATGTGTTCGCGAACCAGTCGAAATTATTGGGCACGCTGCCGATCGTTTACAACGTCGCGAATTTTCAGAAGCCCGCGCCGGGGAATCCGGCACTGATCAGCTTTACGGACGTGACCACGATGTTCCACGAGTTCGGGCACGGGTTGCACGGCATGTTTGCGAACACGGAGTATCCGAGCCTTTCGGGCACAGCGACGGCGCGGGATTTCGTCGAGTTCCCTTCCCAATTCAACGAGCACTGGGCGATTTATCCGGCGGTGTTCAACAATTACGCCAAGCATTACAAGACGGGCGAGCCCATGCCGGCAGAGTTGGTAGCGAAGGTGAAGCGAGCGCAAACATTCAACGAAGGATATAAGGTGACGGAAGTGGTGGCGGCCGCGGAGCTCGACATGCAATGGCAAATGCTGCCGGCCAGCGCGCCGCTGCAACAGCCGGATGCGTTTGAGAAGCAGGCGCTGGAAAAGACGCATCTGCTGATCGCGACGGTGCCGACGCGTTACCGGTCAACTTATTTCAGCCACATTTGGGGCGGAGATTACGCGGCGGGATATTACGCGTATTTGTGGACGCAGATGATTGATGATGATGCGTTCCAGTGGTTTGAGGAAAACGGCGGGCTGACGCGCGCGAACGGCGACCGGTTCCGGCGGATGGTGCTGTCGCGAGGGAATACGGAGGATTTGGCGAAGATGTATGCGGCGTGGCGCGGGAAAGAGCCGAGCGTCGAGCCGATGATGAAGGATTTGGGGTTGGCACCGGCGGGACAGTAAGGGCGCGAGGTAGCGCAACGAAAAGGCAAAGGCTCGGCGAAAAACCCGCCGAAAGGAAAATTCGTCGAAGGCGTTTTTTATGTCGCGGCTGCCCTTCGCTAAGGCACTCAGGGTAAAAAGCCGCGACCCACAAAGCGATTCCGGGGCCGGCGGCGGGTGCTGTCGGCCAGTTTTTTTTGGTGCGGATGCGGCGTGGGTGTCGCACCTACGGCGCTTGGTTTTCTTTGGAATTATTCCCCGCCCTCACGGCCGGGGCTAACTTCTGCCGCGCCTACGGCGCTGGAGAAACGAGAAGTCGAAAGAGTCGGCGGGGACGCTCGTGTTAGGAAATGGAGCGCAAAAGCAAGATGCCGCGCTGAAGGCCGCGGCGCTACATTTAAACCTTTAAACCGTCGAGCGAGGTACAGAGTCAAAAGAGCCAGCGGGACGCCCTTCCTTCGTCGGGGTAAACCGGCGCTACGCGACCCGGGCGTTCGCCGAGCGATATGTTCGGTCTTGCTATGGCGCGTCCCAGAAACGGACGGGTGGGCGGGAGTGTGGATGGGGTGATTGCGCTAAGGGGTTCGGCAGCATTGTCTTAGAGCGAACCGTTATGGGCGGGGACATGCTACGAACATATTTGACATGTGCTTGGAGGGTGGGGATGAGCTCGATATGGCAGGACGTGCGGTATAGCTTTCGGATGATTGCGAAGGCGCCGGGGTTTGCGGTGATTGCGATATTGACGCTGGCGCTGGGGATTGGGGCGAACACCACGATTTTTAGTTGGGTGAATTCTGCGCTGCTGAATCCGGTGCCGGGGTTGGCTAGTCCGAATGAAGTGGTGGCGCTGACGCTGAGCAATCCGGGGGAGAATCCGTTTGCGTTTACATATCCTGATATTCAAGCGATGCGCAACGGGCAACAGAGTTTTACGGGGATCACGGCGTGCAACATTGCTTCGATGAGTTTGACGGGCAACGGGAAACCGGAGCGGCTGTGGGGCATGGTGGCGACTGCGAATTATTTCGATGTGCTGGGAGTGCGGCCGATATTGGGGCGCGGATTTCTGCCCGAGGAAGATTTGAAACCCGGCGGCGCGCCTGTGGCGGTGATCAGCTACCGGCTGTGGCAAACGCATTTCGGCGCGAATCCGAATGTAGTGGGACAGCAAGTGGAAATCAACCAGCATCCGTTCACGATAGTGGGCGTAACCCCGGCGGTGTTTCAGGGCAGCCAGACGGGAGTGCGAACGGAGATTTGGGTTCCGATCATGATGGTGGACCAAATCGTTCCGCGCAGCGACTTGCTTCACGACCATCACTATTTCTGGCTGTTTGCGTTTGGGCGGCTGAAGCCCGGCGTGCAGCCGGAGAAGGCGCAGCAGGAAATGACGGTGCTGCTGCAGCCGGAGGTGAAGAATTTTCCGGAGGAACACAGAGGACACAGCAGCGTGACGGTGTACCCGCTGTGGAAAAGCCCGTTTGGCTTGAACTTTTTTCTGGCGACGCTGCTGCCGATCCTGATGGTTATCGCGGGGTTGGTGCTGCTGCTGGCGTGCGCGAACGTGGCGAATTTGATGCTGGTGCGGTCGGTGGGGAGGCGGCGGGAAATCGCGATTCGCATGTCGTTGGGTGCGAGCCGCTGGCGGTTGGTGCGGCAACTGCTGGTGGAAAGTTTGCTGCTGTCGCTGGCGGGAGGCGTAGTGGCGCTGCTGATCACCACGTGGACCGCGGGAACGTTTATGAAATTTATTCCGACCACGGATTTTCCGATCTCGCTGGGCGTGCCGATAGATCGCGCGGTGCTGATTGCGGCGTTTGTGATTTCGCTGCTCACGGGCGTGATTTTCGGAATTTTGCCGGCGCTGCGCTCGTCGAGCATGGCGCCAGGAGCGGTGTTGAAGGAGGATACGGGGAACGCGTCGGGCAGCTTGCGGAAAGCGCGGCTGACGAGCGGGCTGGTGGTGGCGCAAATTTCGCTGTCGCTACTGCTTTTGATTTGCGCGGGACTATTCATTCGCAGCTTCCTGAGCGCGCAGAGCATTAATCCGGGATTCAATGTGCATAACGTGATGGTGGCTTCCTACGACGTGTTTACCTCGGGATATTCGGACGAAAGAGCGGCCGCATTCGATCGGCAGTTGGAAGCGAAACTGGAAACGACGCCGGGGATAAGGTCGGTGGCGCTTTCGAGCCGTTTGCCGCTGGGATTTGGCGGATCGTCGAGCGTGAAGCCGGAAGGGTACGTGCCGCAGGCCAACGAATCGATGGAGACGCAGGCGGGCATGATCACGCCGAACTATTTCCAGACGTTGGAAATTCCGCTGGCGAAGGGGCGCGACTTCACGATGCAGGACAACATGAGTTCGCAGCGCGTGGCGATCGTGAACGAAGCGTTTGTGAAGCGCTACTGGCCGAATCAGGAAGGATTGGGCAAGCAAGTGAACTCGGACTTGACGCACGAATGGTTCACGGTGGTGGGCGTGGCGCGGGACAGCAAAGTGACCGGGCTGAATGAAAAGCCAACGCCGTTCCTATATTTACCGCATTACCAGATTAGCCTGCTGAATCAGCCGGGCGGCTCAACGATGAATGTGATTGCGCGAACGACGGGCGATCCCTTGGCGATGGGCAAGACGGTAGAGCAAACGATTCATGAACTGAATGCCGACCTGGTGGTGTTCAGCGTGACCACGCTTCAGGCGAGCAAGGAAATTTCCAGTTTTCCGCAGCGGATTGCGGGAACGTTTGTGGGCGCGTTCGGTCTGCTGGCGCTGGTGCTGGCAGCGGTGGGAATTTACGGCGTGACGGCTTATACCACGCGGCAGCGCACGCACGAGATTGGAGTGCGCATGGCGTTGGGCGCGAGCAAGCAGGATATTATGCGGCTGGTGCTGGGGCACGGGCTGCGGCTGACGTTTGTTGGAGTGGCGGTGGGGCTGGCGGCTTCGTTCGCGCTGACGCGGTATTTGGGGAGTTTGCTGCTGGGCGTGACCAGCACGGACGCGATCACGTTTTCGGGGGTGGCGGTTTTGCTTTGCGCGGTGGCGTTGTTTGCGTGCTTCATACCGGCGCGGAGGGCGATGCGGGTGGATCCGATGGTGGCGCTGCATTACGAGTAGAAGATGAATCGGTGTCGCACCTACGGCGCTTGGCTTCTTTTCGGAATTATTCCCAGCCCTTACGGGCTGGGCTAGCTTCTGCCGCGCCTACGGCGCTGAAGAAACGCGAGAGTCGGCGGCGACGCTCGCGTCAGGAAAAGACAGCGGCAGAACCAAGATGCCGCTCTGAAGCCCCCCTTCGTACCTCAGGGTAAACCGGCGCTACATTTAAACCTCCGAGTCGGCGATGTTGGTTGAGGCTGGGCAGCGCTACAGCGGGCGCAGCATGCTGCGCCCCTACGGGATATTGCTACGGCAAGGCGTTTGGTCGAAGAAAGCGGGAGCAAGCTCCTGTACTGCACAGAATCGCTGCCGCGGGTTAGGGCTTGGGGAACAGGCGGGAGAGGACTTTGAAATGAGATTTGGGGGCGAGGCGTTCGACGAAGGACAGGAGCTTTGCGTCATTGCCGACCAGGATGCGGGACGAGCGGCGTTCGATTCCCTTCACGATGATTTCGCCGGCCTGTGGAGGCGGCATACGCAGGCCTTTCTTTGCGGTGGCTCGGCGGCGCGCGATTTCGTCGGGATGCATGTCTTTCGGCACGCGGGCGTTGTCGGCAATGGAAGTGGCGACGCCGCCGGGGTGGACGACGGTGACGCCGACGTGCGAATCCTGAAGTTCGTGGCGCAGAGAATTTGAAAATCCGCGAACGGCGAATTTGCTCGCGGAGTAGGCGGTTTGGCCGGGCGGGGAGATCAGGCCGAAGACGCTTGAAAGATTGACCAGGCGCGCGTCATCGCTTTTTTTCAGCAGGGGTAGAAACGCGCGCGTCATGCGGACTACGCCCCAGAAGTTGATTGCGAACAGCCACTCGAAGTCTTCCTCGCTGACCGCTTCGAACGTGCCGCCGATAGCAACGCCCGCGTTGTTGATGAGAAGGTCCACCCCGGGGTGCGCCGCGAGGACGGCATGCGGAAAGGCGGCGACGGCGCGGCGGTCTCCAACGTCGAGATGATGTTGCGTGATGCGAAGGGGATTTGGCGACGTGGGCGAGCTGTGCGTCGCGGTTTGTGCGGCTTGCGCCAGGCGCGCGGTTTCTGAGAGTCCGGCGTCGTTCACGTCGGCGAGGGCGAGGTTGCAGCCGCGGCGGGCGAGTGAAACGGCGATGGCGCGTCCGATGCCGCTTGCAGCTCCGGTGAGGACTGCCGTTCGATTTGCGAGATTCATTTTGGTGGTCATAATTTTCCACGCGCTGCAGCCGAGATCATTTTTTCATGCCGCCCGCGCCGATGGGGGCGACGATTTCGTAGGGGCCAAGCCTGGTGCCGGTGGGAAGAGGCATTGTGTGACGGCATTATACAGATTCGGCGGGCGAAAGGAATTTGGTTTGGCGGTGGAGGGCGGAGCGCGGCGGCGCGGTGGACGCGGCGTGGGTGTCGCACCTACGGCGCTTAGCTTTTCTTTGGGATTATTCCCAGCCCTTACGGGCTGGGCTAGTTTCTGCCGCGCCTACGGCGCTGAAGAAATGGGGAGTCAAAGGTGTGCGGCGGCTTGCGGCGCTTTCGCGGCCGCTTCCGGCGCGACCAAACGAAGGCTCGGCGAAAAATCCGCCGAAAGGAAAATTCGTCGAAGGCATTCTTTATGTCGCGGCTGCCCGTCGCTAAGGCACTCAGGGTAAAAAGCCGCGACCCACAAAGCTACTCCGGCCCCGGTGCTACAAAAAGCGTACGGCGGCGTGGCGAAGAGTTGGCGGGTCCAGTCGGGCTGGGCTTGTTGAGGCGGGCACAGCATGCTGTGCCCCTACGGTTTCATTGGTGCGATTGACATGGAGGGTCGGGCAGAGGGGACGTCTGGGCGGCGAGCGGTTAATTCTAAAGCGATAGGTGATGCCGACGGTTTGCTGACGCAGGGGAAAGTCAGAAGAGCCGGGCGTTCGTTCCTGACGGCAAGCTAGAGGCCCGCGGGTTGCAGGCGCGGGAGAAAGTCAGAAGAGCCGGGCGTTCGTTCCTCACGGCAAGCAGGACGCCCTTCCTTCGTCAGGGTGAACCGGCGCTACGAAAAACAATTTCTACTGCGAGTCGGGTTTGGAGCCGGTGGCGTTGGAGACCATGGGGACGTGGTGGTGGCTCAGGAGGGTGTGCGGGCCGCCGTAGATAAATTCGAGGGCGAGGTTGAAGCCGGCTTGGGCCAGGAGGTTGTAGTTGCCTGCGCGGAAGCCGTCCATGGCATCGTAACGGCTCGGATACCACAATAAAGCGGCGGCTTCGGTACCGGCGTAGGGAGCGGAGATTGCGGCGAAGGAGAAAACGCGATGGCCGTCCTCGCCGCGGCGGGCTGTGACTGTTGAGACCAGCGCATGCTTGAGCCGGGGGAAGAAACCGGTGCAGTCGCAGCGATAAAAAATTGTGTCTTCGCGAAAAGCTTCGGCCACGGTGTAACGAGCGGTCTGGGTGATGAGGTTGATGCCGAAGTCGCTGCCGAAACGAGCGCCGTAGGAATCCCAGCCTTGTCCCCAATCGGGAGGGATGCCGGCATTGTGAGCTTTGTCGGCGGTTTCATATTGGGCAATTCCGGCGGAGAAGGCGGAGCCGAGGAAAGCGTAGGGGCCGACGGCGTCGAAGGCGTATGTTTTTAGTTTTTCGCGCTCGGTGGGGCGATGGTAGGCCAGGTCGAAATGCATGGTGGCGGATCGGGAAGACGAGAGCTGAGCGGGTTGCTGCGGCGCCGGCGATTGCATTTGCGCCAGCGGTTGAGTTTGAGTTGGCGAGGGGGTATCGGTTGAGGACTGGGCGTTCGCTGAGGGCTGGAAGGCTGCGGCCAGCGTTAACGCAAGGATGTAAAGCACGGGTCGGCACATTTTCATTTGGGTGAACTCCCTTAACTCGGGTCAGCGACCCGGAGCAATCGGCGGCAACTTAATAAGGAATATCGTAGAGGGAGGGGAGAAGCATTTCTGTTCAATATGGAGCACTTTTCAATTTTTGCCCGGGAAGACAATGCGGATGAAGGGCGGGGCGCGGCAGGTTTAGCGGTTCGCAGGTAATGTCTTACTTGGGGAACTGAGGAGCGCGTGACGGCCCGGGCGGAGCTTCGGTTACTTTTGGAATTCGACGGTGATGCGGAGGTGGGACGAGATGGGTTGGCCGGCGGAGAGGGCGGGTTGGAAGACCCATAGGGAGACGGCGCGCTGGGCTTCTTGCTGCAGCAGGCGGGGGCCGGAGATTGGTTTGGATTCGACGAGGTTTCCTTTTTCGTCGATCAGGGCGTCGAGAGTCACAACCTGAACCTCGTCGAGACCTGCGGCCCAGTCAGGAAGGGATGGCGCGGTTTGCGAGACGATTTTCGCGGGGGAGTTTCCGCCGGCAATTTTGTCATTCGACTTGCGATGAGGTGCGATGCCTAAGACTTCTTGATCGGCGCGGCTCAGTTCCCCTCTGGCGGCGAGCTTGGCGGCGGCTACGGCGGGAGAATCTTCGGCGGCTGCGGCAGGCGACGCGGCTGCGGCGGCGGTGGACGGGGCGGCTCCGGCGGGTGCAGTCGTGGCGGAGGGATTTTGCGCGGCGGCGGCGTTGTTAGTCCCCGCGGTCGCGCCTGCAGGTGAAGCTGGAGTTTGCGAGCCCGGCGCGGGAGCTGTTGCGGCGGGTTGTTTTGGTAGAGATGAATTTGAGGCGGCGACGGGCGGCTTGCTGATGCGAGCGGACAGGCCGCCTCGCATGTACCAGAATATTCCCAGCGCTGCGGCAAGGACTAAGGTTGCGGCGATTGCGATCGCGACAGGTTTTGAGACGGACGTAAAGTTGCGCGACCTGGCGGTTTTCGACGGCGCGGTTGAAAGCGTTTTTGCTTCGGCTGCGGCGCGGGAGACAGCTTCGTTTTTCTGCTGCGGCTTCGCGGATGCGGCCTCGGGTTTGGTTTCATTTGCGGCGGGCTCGCGGTTGGCTTTCGAGCCGGCGGACATGGAGGCGAGGGCGGCTAGCATCTCTGCGTCTTTCTCGGGGTTCCAGTCCAATTCCTCGTCGGTGGGTTCGGGCTTGGTTAGATGAGTTAAGGACTCGTGCGCGGACTCTAAAATTATTGGTGCGGCAGAAGCGACTAGGCCGCTCGTTTTCGGGGGCGGGGCAGATTCTGGGACGCTCGCGGGGATTTCTGCGTCGGCTGGCGCCGCGGATTGCTCGCTTGGCGCGGCGGGCGCGGATTGTTCTACTTGGAAAGGGATTTCTGCGGTGGGTGGCGCGCCGGATTCCGCGCTCGGAGCGGCGGAAAGATTTTCCGCCGCTGCGTCGAGTTTGTTTTGCGTCTCGGAATCTTGTGCTGCGTCCGCGGGTTGTGCGAGTTGGTCGGGGATTTCTCCGAAGCTTGGCGTGTTTGGCTCTGCGACCGGCGCGGCGATGGGACTGTTGGCTGCGGCTTCCAGCCTGTCTTGCGCGGTGAGTATTTTGGCTGGAGGCGCGGCTATCGCGGCAGGGACGGCTTTTGCGGCGGGGGCGTCCCAAAATTTGGGATCGTAGGAGGTGAATTCCAAGTCGGTGTAGCCGACCTGGCCGGCTTCGCGCGCTTCGATTACTTTGCAGAGAATTTCTTTTTCGGATTGGTCGTTGCGGAGGAAAACGCATTGGCCGGGCGCAATTTTGGCGGCAAGTTTTACGACCGCGCCGTTATCGAAGACGAGCGTGGTCATGGTGGTCTCGGTGAAAAGCTCGCGCTGGTCGGTGCCGGGGACGGTCTTCGACCCTTGAATGGTGACCGGGATTTCGAGCGCGGTTGCTTGCGGGCGCAAAGTGTTAGGCATTCTTTTTCGTATCGCTCGACGGAGATTGTTGAGTTGTTGCTATGCCCCGGGTTCGGATTACTTACCTCGCCCGCGCACAGGCGCACCGGTCCCGCCCGGTGGCTTGGTCTGGGCTCAACTGTCGCAGCTTATCTTGTAATCGGCGAGGGCGTCTGGGGCAATAGGCGGGAAGTACTGATTTTTATTGGTGTTGCAAGGATTACGAGTCAATGGCTTGTGGATTCAGTGAGTTGCGGGGAGGGAGCTTCAGGGGCTGAAGCTCCTACTTGTTGGCTGGGATCATATTCCCCTGAAGGGCGGCCCACAAAGATGGCCACGCGGAGGGCCTCACTAAAAGCGCCGCCCGGCGGGCGCCAATCGGGAGATTGGCGTTCCCGGGGAATTGCCCCGGGGGCTGAAGCCCCTTCCCCTCCGCTGGGTTTATGTCGCCCCTAGAAGGGGCGACCCACAAAGATACTTTCTCTAGTGTGCTTCTGTGATCATATCGTTGAACTTTGTGACGAAAGCAGTTTCGTTGGGGCCGGGGTTGTTGCGGAGCGGTTTTACGCGCTCGACTAGGACTTCCTGCGTATCCGTGCCGAGGACCGTCACGGCTTCCTCGATGAAGGCTGCGAGGGGCATGGCGCGAGGCTCGTCCTTACTATTTAGGAGATCGGTCTGGACCCAGGGAGGAGCTAATTCCAGGACGGCGACTGAGGTGGCTTTCAACTTGTAGCGCATGGATTGTGTGTAGGAATGCAGGGCGGCTTTTGTGGCGGAGTACACCGCGGAGCTGGCTAGCGGGACGAATGCGAGGCCCGACGATACGTTGACTACTGTGGCAGAAGGTTGTTTTTTTAAGTGCTCGATCAATGCTGACGTCATGCGAATGGGGCCGAGAAGATTGGTGGTGACAGTGGAGAGCAACGTGATTTCGTCGATGGCGGTGGCGGCGTCGTCTGCGCGCATGATGCCGGCGTTGTTGATCAGAACATTGAGCTTCGGAAATTCGGCGGTCAGTTTCTTGGCGGCGGCTGCGATGCTCTTGGGGTCCTCGATGTTGAGTTCGATGGACTGCATGCCGGGATTGGCTTTGGTGACCTCGGCGAGGTGGGTTTTGCGGCGGCCGGAGACGATTACTTGATTGCCGCGCTTGTGGAGAGCTTCGGCTAGGCCGCGTCCGATGCCGGAAGTGCTGCCGGTGATGAAGATGGTGTTGCCCGTGAGTTTCATTATTTCTCCCTTTGAGCTGGAGTGCTTTCGGTGCCTTGGTGCTGATGTATCCACATTTTAATGGATGCTGTGCCCTAAAGAAGTCAAAAGAGCCGGCGGGACGCCCTTCGGCTGCGCTCAGGAAAAGCCGGCGCTACGAAAAACGGAGCTGGAGCTGGGCCGCCACGGCGAGCAAGCGCCAATCGGGAGATTGGCGCTCCCGGGAAATGCCTGAAACCCCTTCAGCCCCGACGAGGACGCGCGAAGTGCGGATGAATCGGGCATCGTCGCTTCAATTGCAATGATTCCAGTCGGTGGCGGTGTAGAACTGGGCGGCGTACCAGTTGGGCTCCAGACGAAGTACACGGACGACTTTGCAGGGCAAGCCGGTGAACTTGCCGGGTTGGTGGCTGCTCGCGGCGGGCGAGAGCGAATCTGTCGGGTCGAAAACTAGATAGACCGCGGTGTTTTCTCCGCCCCAGCCCCAGCCATCCCAATCGAGATGTTTTACATTTCCATTCGCTGGGGCCGGTTGTGCAGCGACCATGGCTTTGAAATCGTTCGACCAGATCATCCATCTGGCGGCGGAGCGGATCGCCAAGTAATTCTGAAACAGCGGCACGGAAAGAAGCCAGAAGATGGCCAGCATCAATAGTATCGCGAGGCATCGGCGATTTTTTCTCGCGATTAAGCTAAGCACCGCGAATACGATCAGCAATAGACTGATGATTGGGACCACGACGAACAGATAGACGAGCGATTCGGATTGGGAGATCGCCACTATTAGGAAGAGGACAGGCGTAGCTAGTAACGCGGCCAAAGGCAGGCGCCAGTCAAATTGATTTAGTCCAGATGTTTTCTCGGTCATCGATTCAATCTCGCAAGTTGATTTGTGCGAAGCCGTCAAAAATTTGTTAAGGACCAGACCGCGGTCCGTTTTTTACTTACGTTTTGCTCTGCTGTAACATCGCACGCGTGAAGACTATGGAACTGCTCGGGCAGGCGGTTTCTCGAGACGGAACCGTCTTGAAGCTGATGCGCCGCGGCGACGAGTACATCATACTCGCAAACGGGAAAAGCTTGATGTCGAGCCGGATGCACGGGTCGGAGGAGGCGCTGGCGACGTTTGCATGCAGGCGGGCGGTGGCGCTGGAGCGGCCTTGCGTGCTCGTCGGCGGACTTGGAATGGGATTTACTTTGCGCGCGACGCTCGATCTGCTGCCGGTGGGAGCGACAGTGGTGGTGGCGGAGATTGTTCCGGCGGTGGTGGAGTGGAATCGCGGCGCGCTGGGGCCGCTGGCTGCGCATCCGCTGGCGGATCCGCGCGTGCGGGTGGAGGTTGATGATGTGGGCGTGACGCTTGCTTCGCGGCGCGGCGAGTTCGATGCGGTGCTGCTTGACGTGGACAACGGGCCGAGCGCATTCAGCGGGTCGAACAACGACGGGCTTTACGATGGCCGCGGAATCGGCGCGGCGTACGCGGCGCTGAAGATGGGCGGAGTGCTGGCGGTTTGGTCGGCGCGAGAGGATCGGAAATTCGAGCAACGGTTGCGGCATGGCAGGTTCGAGGTCGAAGTGCAGCGCGTGCGAGGGCGGCTGAAAAAGGGCGGGCCGCGGCACACTATTTTTCTAGGTTACAAATCGCCGGGGAGATAAGAGCGCTTGGGCGCTCGTCCAATTATAAAACACAGTAGCCGGGCATTTTTCAATAGATTGGCCAAGTGCCGGGGGTGGCCAATTCGAGCAAGTGGCGGTCCGGGTCGCGAAAGTAAAGGCTCCAGCCTCCCAAGTCCCACTTCTTCTTTTCTTCCACGGCGATTGCTTTACTTTGAAGCCACGACTCCCAGTTGGGCAATTCGGCGGACGGGATGGCGAAGGCGAGATGCAATTCGCCGTCGCCGTCATGAGGGGATTGGATCGCGCGCGAAGCTCCCTTCTTGAACAGCAGCAACACTTGGCGCGTGCCGGCGTGCATCGCGCAACCACGCTCGCCGAAGTCGGTTATGACGCGGAACCCAAATGTTTCCTCGTAGAAGCGGACGGAGCGCGGCACGTCGCTGACGTACAACGAGGATTCAAGAATGCCGTCGGTTTTCGGGGGCATCGATCCCTCCCGGGTTTCTGACCGTACCACAAATGCGGGGCCTGACAGCGCGGTGACCGGAGGATTTAGTTCAAAAGGCCTTTGATGCGGCCGCCGATTACTTCTTGGATGGTTTTTTCGGGGAGGAGACGATTTAGCAGGCCGAGATCGGCGTCCACGATGAGGTCGCGGTCGGTGACTTCGACGGTGCCTTTTATTGGAGTGCTGAAGAGGCCCATTTTTGCGGTGAGTTGGAAGCTGAGCGTGGAGCCTTGCCAGGACTTTTGCTTGACGGCCAGGCGGACCGGGAGGCCGGCGGCTTCTTGAAACATTTCGTTGAAGGAGCGATCGACGGAGTCGATGGCTGATGATTTGGTGCGGTTGTGGGCGATGGTGATTCGCATGGTTGGCCTCGCGCGAGACGACGCAGAGTCGTAGTCCTATTCTAGGGGTCAGGTCCGCCCAGGCCAAAAAAATTACTTGGATGGCAGGCACAGATTTGCCTGGGCGGCGTATCAGCGGGCGCAGCAAGCAGCGCCCCTACAGAGTCTAGGTAATGCAAAGCACGCCCGGGAAGTAGAAAGCGGGAGCAAGCTCCCGCACTCCACGGAATCGCAGCCAGGCTCCGCTTGGAGTGTGGCGGGTTGCAGCCCATCGTTGAGACTGGGCGGGGCGGCAGCGGGCACAGCATGCTGTGCCCCTACGGTCGATTGGTGCGATGGACATGAAGGATCGGGCAGAGGAAAAGTCTGGACAGCGAGAAGGGGCGACCCACAAACATCGCGCGGGACTTGGCCGGAAGTTCGGCGGAGGGAGCTTCAGGGGCTAAAGCCCCTCTCCTTGTGCCGCCTTTATGTCGCCCCTAAAGGGGCGACCCACAAACATTCCGCGGGACTGGACGGAAGTTCAGGCGGAGGCGTGTTCGGCGGGGCAGGTTCGACGGCCACAAATGAGATTCGCCGCGTTTGTAAGGTGCCGCTTATGAGCGGGGTAGAACGGGGTTAACTGAATCTGGGAGTACTCTTCTGCATTGGGGTTCCCATTGTTTCACGGTCCCTATAATTGTTGAACGCGCGCGAGGAGAACGCGATGCAATCGGCACGGCTTCAGCCGTGGCCCGAGGAGAAGTCAAAAGAGCCGGCCCTTCGTTCCTCAGGGCAAGCAGGACGCCCTTCGCGAAAAGACTCTGGGTGAATCCCTTCGGAATTCACGAAAAGCCGGAGTCGCGCGAATTGGGTCGAAACATTCTGGTGATTGCGGTGTTAGATGTAGTAAGGAACGAGCGCGAATTAATCTTCAGGGGCACTCTTACAAATAGCAGTAACGCTCGGCTGAGTTGGTCAAAAGTTGTTCAACAAGAGTTATTCAAAGGGAGGAATTGCAATGCGTAAGTTAACGTTTGTTCGAGTGCTGCTGCTTGCTGTGTGTTTCGCGACGGGGCTTGCGTTCATGGCGAGCACTGCTTCGGCGCAAATCGCGGTGGGGATTTCGGTGCATGTTGCGCCACCGGAAATTCCGGTTTACGTTCAACCGCCCTGCCCGACCGACGGATATTTGTGGACGCCGGGTTATTGGTCTTATGCCAACGACGACTACTACTGGGTTCCGGGCGTATGGGTGGCACCGCCTAGCGTGGGCTTGCTGTGGACTCCGGGATACTGGGGCTTCGCGGGCGGCGTGTATGGATTTCATGCCGGCTACTGGGGACCGCACATCGGGTTCTACGGCGGCGTGAATTACGGATTCGGTTACGGCGGAGTGGGATTCGTAGGCGGCGAATGGCGCGGGGGACACTTCGCGTATAACACCGCGGTGGTGAACGTAAACACCGAAGTGATCCACAACACGTACGTGAACAGGTCGGTGGTGAGCGCCAGCGTGGGAAGCCGCGCGAGTTTCAACGGCGCGGGTGGAGTTACGGCGACAGCAACGGCGTCAGAGCGCGCGGCGGAGAACGAGCATCACGTGCAAGCAACGTCGGAACAAGTGTCGCACGAACACTCGGCGAGCATGGACAAGTCCAACTTCGCCTCGGCGAATCACGGGCGTCCCGCAAATCCTGCGATGAGCAGAGTGGGCGAGCGCGCGGAGAACCAGCAGCGGCGGATCGGCAATGGCGTCGAAAGCGGCAAAATGAATGCGGCTCAAACGGCCAAAGTCGAGAATCAGGAACATCAAATCAATAAGCAGGTGAAGTCTGACCGGGAAGCAAACGGGGGCAAGCTGACTCCGGCGGAAAAGAAACAGGTGAATAAGGAACAGAACAAGACCAGCAAGGAGATCCACAAGGACAAGAGCGGCAAGAAATAACACCGTCGTTAATTCGCATCAGAATTAGCGAGCGGGAAAAAGAAGCCGGGTGGCGAAGTTGCCGCCCGGTTTTTTTTGTTGGGCAATTTCCTCGCCGTGCTACTCGTGGCTAGCGGAGGATGCGAGGTCGGAGGTTTTCACCCACACGAACGTACGCGGCGGCTTGCAGATTTGCTGAACCCAATCGTGCGCACCATCTTCGAGACGCCAAACCCAGACTCGATACGAGTCTGGACAACTTATCCTCCAAAAGAAAATGCCCACACCATTTCCGCCGGGCTCTGTGTACGTAAGGTATCGTGAGTCGGGAGACCAGGTTGAGTCCGTACGGCCTTTCGTCTTAAAAAGCGCTCTTCGTGAACCCGACTCTAGATTCAAGATCGTGAAGTCCCCGCCGCTGTCGAAACTGATCCACTTTCCGTCCGGTGACCAAGAGGGGTAATCACCTGACGCAACGTCGATGCTTTGCTTTTTTGCCACGTCGTAGATTCTTATCGTGTGCCTAGAGGAATAGACGAATTTGCTTTCCGGGGAGAAGCACTGCTTCGAAAACCACACACTCGAGTCAATTTGCGGGGTTTCACCCGATTGTTTGTCATGCAGGGTTAGCCCAGCTTGGTATGAGAGCGAGTATCTTCCGTCGGCCGAGACGCACTCTGTTGACGTGAATTCTTCAGGGTTTTTCGGCTGGACCTTGGTCTCGGTACGTTTCTCAAGCGAAACAATTCGAACTTCCCCAGGGGGCCACCCTACATCGGCCAAAAAATAGCCGGACGAGTGCTGGCGTTCGTCCAATTCAGCACGGAGTGTTTGCTTTACGTCGGTAGCGACCGTTCCAACGAAACCGAAGAGACCAACAGCAATTGCAAGCCCCAGAGATTTCATTGGCATACTAAAACACAATCAGTTGATATCTCAAAGAGTCAACTTCACGAAGTTTCGCGGGCGAGGAAGGCGTCCATGCGGGCGTTGGCCTGCTCGGCGATGGGGATGGGGAAAAGATTGAAGCCGTGGGCGCCGCCGGGGTAGATCGCAAGCTCGGCGCGATTCCCTGCGGCGATGTAGCGGGCGTACATGAAAAGCGAATCGTCGAGCAGGGCGTCGGCGGTGCCAATCGAAAACAGCGCGGGCGGAAGGTTTTTCAAGTTGGCGTAGAGCGGAGAAATGTCGGGGTCGCGCCAGTCGTCTGCGGCGGGTAGATACGCCTCCATAAATTTTTCTATGTCGAGGGTGCGCAGGACCAGGCGCTCGTTGCCGAAAAGCTTCTGGCTGGGCGTCATGGAAACATCGTAGGCGCCGTAGAAAAGATTCGCGGCGCGGAAGCCGGTGAAGCCGTGGCGGTCGCGCATGCGCAGGAGAGTGACGGCGGAAAGCGTGGCGCCGGCGGATTCGCCGCCGATGGCGAGGGCGTCAGCGCCGAATTCAGCTTTCGCGTTTTTTGCCAGCCAGACGGCGGCGGATTCGCAATCGTCGGGCGGGGCGGGATACGGATTTTCGGGAGCGAGGCGGTATTCGACGCTCACGCAGGCGAGGCCGGCTTTTTCGTTCACGCGCTCGAGCATGGGGTCGCGCGCGTCCGCAGAGCCGAGGACCATGCCGCCGCCGTGGATGTGAAGATAAACGCCTTTCGGATTTTGCGGCGCGACGATGCGAAGCAGAACTTTTCCGCCCTTTCCGTCGATGGTGATGGTGCGGGCGCGCGGCGATTTCGGCGCGAGCGGAAACGGGCCTTCACCGCGCTCGCGGGCGTCGCGAGTGGCTTGCGCGCCGACCACCCACCAGTCGGGCATAGGCGTGAGAAGCTTGACGAGCATTTCGTTGAATTGGCGCGTTTCCTGGGAAACGGCTTCGGGGCGAAACAGCGCCGGGTCGAGCGGGTTCATGTGGGGCTCCTCTTTGTTTAGGTCGCGAGCTTCGTGTCCAGGTCGAGAGCGGACGGCATTGTACACCGAGTGGGTTTTATTGCGGACAGTGGACGGAGGGCTGGCGCAGGAAGTCAAAAGCGGAAAAGCGAAAGGCTCGGCGAAAATTCCGCCGAAAGGAAAAAGACTTTTTTAAAGGCTTTGGGTTCCCCGCCCTTACGGGCGGGGCTAGCTTGTGTCACGCCTCCGGCGTTTGGATGTGGGAGATGCGCGAGTTTCGTTGCGCAGGATCAGGGCGGAACAAATCCAGGGAGGAACTTCAGCGGCTGAAGCCGCCGAACTCTTACCGCCTTTATGTCGTGGCTACCCTTCGCGGGCTCAGGGCAAGAAGCCACGACCCACAAAGCACTCACAGGAACTTCAGCGGCTAGCCTTCGCAGGCTCAGGGCAAAAAGCCGTGCCCTGGCGACAAGGCAACAAGCAATTGTATCGTCAAAGGCCGGAATTGTTTTACGGGATGCGGCGGATGGTGGGGCCGTCTTTTTGGCCGGGGGTGCGGGCGCCGTGATCGCGCAGGATTGCGGCGGCGCGATTGGCGGGCTGCTCTTCCTTTGTGCGGACCATGATTACGGCGCCGCCCTCTTTGAGGTGATTGGCGTAAAATTGCTGGTCGCCGATGTAGTTGGGCTGGTCGCCGGAGAGGTCGCTGGCTTCGCGTTTTTCGAAGGGGCCGCCGGGGCCGAACAGGCGGGCTAGCCAGTTGTGAGGCGGTTCTTGCTGCTTGGTGGAAGGCTCGCCGGGAGTGTTGGCGGTGCGAGCGTCGGCGGCGATGTCGGTGATTACTTCCACTTGTTCGCCCCTGATGCCCGCCAGCTCCAGATCGCGGACTGCGGCTTCCGCTTCCGCGTAGGTATTTAGAATTGCGACGATGGCGTATTGCATGGCTGGCCTCCCGAATCTGCGCAGTTAGTTTAGTTTATTCGAGTTCATTTAGGGCAATTGTCGGATTGGGGGACGCGGAGTGGGTGTCGCACCTACGGCGCTTGGCCGCTCTTCGGAATTATTCCCCGCCCTTACGGGCGGGGCTAGCTTCTGCCGCGCCTCCGGCGCTATACGGCGTCACTCTCTAGTTGGCCAAAGCATCCCAATGGAGAGGTCACTCCCCGTGAAATCATTTAAGATTTATCGAACGTCCTTGACGTTGATGGTGTTGCTTGCCGCTCCCGCCGCAGTGATGGCCCAAAGCGATTGCTCCCAGATTGTCGAACATGGAGTTTTTGGCACCTCGCCCACGGATTCTTTGGAAAAAAGGACGCGGGCTTTTGTGAATTGGCTTTCGCAAAATACGTTCGACAGTTATGGAAAAGCGGTTGACGCCGCGCAGCAGCTTGGATTTACGATAGACGACATTCCCAGCCAGATTGGCGGCCATGCGAGAGCGTCCGATTGGCAAAACTACCAAGCGTCTTTGCAGACGCTGGATATGTCGGACAAAAGAAACCTGTCGAAATTCTCGCAAATCGTTAACACGGCCGACCAAGCGATGGCGAAGGCCTGGCAGACTTGCGTTTCAAACAGCAAGGGCGTGGCGCACGCGGCGATCGAGTTGAGCTATGACCCGATGCGATTCGAAGTAAGACTCGTCTACGATGCCGCGGGAGCGCCCCCAGCCAAGATACGGGATTTCGCTATAACTCCCGAAAGCGCGAGTTGCACGCCGGCGGTAAACAGCGGCACAACACTGGAATCGTCCGGGCTGATTTTGAACTGCACGCGCAGGGTCGCTTCCGACGCGGTTCAAATCACCGGCAAGACGGACAAAGGGTCGCTCCTGGCGAACCTTCCCGGCCTCACGCCTCCTTCTTCCGTGGCTACGAGGATAATCGACACGCCATTAGGACCGCCGCCGGGAGGTTGTACGACCGATGCCAAGGTCAAGGCCAACGTTGATGACAAGACACAGGTTGGCAGCCAACCAGTTTATGTGTGCCCTTGACGCCAGCGCGTGTTACGCCTTTAGTTGGAAACGGCGGCGGCTACGCCGGAGCTGAGGAGGTGGGCGAATTGGGCGGCGTCTAGGGGGCGGCTGAAGAGGTAGCCTTGGCCTTCGGCGCAGTGCTGGGCTTGAAGGAAGGCTCTTTGCTCTTGGGTTTCAATGCCCTCGGCGACCACCAGGTGTTTCAGGCTTCTTCCCATGCTGACGATGGCTCCGATGATCATGGAGTCGTCGTGGTTTGAAGTGATTTGATGGATGAAGGAGCGGTCGATCTTTAATACATCAATGGGAAACTGGCGAAGATAGCTCAGGCTGGAATAGCCGGTGCCGAAGTCGTCCACGGCAAGGCATATTCCCATTTTTTTTAGATCGTCGAGGACGCGAACGGTGGATTTAGCGTCGTCCATGAGGACGCCTTCGGTCAGCTCCAGTTCCAAGTTCTTGGCTTCCAGACCAGTTTCCGCAAGTATGTCCCGGACTCCCGCGACAAAAGCTTTATTGCGGAACTCGACGGCGGAAACGTTTACAGCCAGAGGCACGACGGGCAGGCCGGCGTGCTGCCACGCGCGGGCCTGCGTGCACGCTTCGCGCAGCGCCCAACGGCCGATCTGGACAATTAGGCCGCATTCTTCCGCGATGGGGATAAAATCGGCGGGAGGCACCAATCCCTGCTCAGGCTGCCGCCAGCGTATGAGGGCTTCGACTCCGGTAATCTCAGAAGTCGCCAGATTCACCCTGGGTTGATAGTGCAGGACGAACTCTCCTCGTTTCAGAGCGCGTTGCAGGCCGGTTTCCAAAGTTCGGCGCGCTACGGCCTTCGTATTCATTTCCGGAGCGAAGAACTGGAAATTGCTGCGGCCGCGTTCCTTGGCGTGGTACATGGCCATATCAGCATTTTTGATTAGCGTGTCGGCGTCTTCTCCGTCTTGCGGATAGACGCTGATGCCGATGCTGCCGTTGATTCGCAGGCTTCGATCCTGGATGAAATACTCTTCGTTAAGCGAAAGAAGAATTTTTTGGGCGCAGATGGCGGCATCATCCGCGTGTGATATTTCGGTAAGCAGGATGGCGAATTCATCTCCCCCTTGGCGACTAACCGTGTCTGAACCCCTCACGCAACCGAGCAGCCGTTTGGAAACGGATTGAAGAAGCTTGTCTCCGGCGGCGTGTCCCAGCGAATCATTGATCTCCTTGAAGTGATCCAAATCCAGAAAAAGCACGGCAATGGGCCTGCCCTGGCGTCGAGCTAAGGCAATGGACTGGCTGATGCGGTCGTTGAGCAGAAGACGGTTCGGCAGATTGGTAACGATATCGTGCTGCGCGGAGTGGGACATTTGTATGGACATAGCACGGGCTTCGCTGACGTCGTGGAAGACGATAACAGCTCCGATGACGCGGCCGGCGCGGTCGTGAATCGGCGCGGCAGAGTCTTCGATGGCGGCCTCCGAGCCGTCGCGCCGGATGAGGACGCAATTCACCGTGAGTCCCACGGTCCTGTTCTGCTCGACGGCCATCTCCATGGGGTCTTTAGCCGTCTGACGCGTAGCGCCGTCAATAATTCGGAAGACTTCACCGAGAGGCCGGCCCGAGGCTTCTTCGCGCGTCCATCCGGTCATCTTCTCCGCGACGAAATTGAGATAGGTGACGCTGCCGGTAATATTGGTGCACAGCACGGCATCGCCAATGGAATTGAGAGTTACCAGGGCGCGCTCTTTTTCTACATACAAGGCATCCTCGACCGCTTTGCGATCAATCGCATTACGTAATGCGCGCGGCAGCGAATAGCTATCGAGGTGATCGGGCAGGAGATAATCCTGCGCACCGCGGCTTACGGCATCCTTGGCTTGGGCTGCCGCGGCGTCTCCACCGAGAATGAGGATCGGAATGTCGGGGGCGGCTTCGAAGAGCTTCTCGAACGTTGCAATGCCGTGACTATCGGGCAGGGACAAATCGAGCAGGACAGCGGCAGTTTCTCTTTTGTTCAAGCGCTCAAGGGCTTCAGAAAGGAGGCTAACGCTCTCCAGCTCAAATGAGCCGGTCTCGGCCACGGCCAGCGCCGTACGAATCTTGCCGGCAATGGCACGATCGTTCTCGATCAAGAGGATTCTAAGAGGAAGCATATTTTTATTGGTCAAGGTATTAGTGCGGGCATTTGTGTGGCCATCTTCGGAGGGGTAGAAGGAGTTGGGGTTAGAAGCAGTTCGGCAGAGGAAGAGTTTTAATTCGGGACGGAATGCAAGAATGGGAGGGGGCTTCGAAGTGGGGTTGCTCGGCTGCGCTGCAGCGGGCGCAGCATGCTGCGCCCCTACGGGATGTTGCTACGGCAAGGCGCGTCCGGGAGTAGAAAGCGGGAGCAAGCCTTGCACAAAGATTCTCGCTGGGGAATTGCCTTTCGGTGCGGGCGGCGGATAAAAGCGCGGAGGCGAATGTTCGCGAGCAATTCCCTTTTGGCGCAAGGGCCCACGGTTGTTGACTCGGTTGCTGCGGGCATCTAAGATGTGCGCCTCATGGCGGACGCTGAAACTTCTTTGGTCGGGCAGACTTTTTCGCATTACCACATCACTAAGAAGGTCGGATCGGGCGGGATGGGTGTGGTTTATGAAGCGGAAGATTCGCAGCTCGGGCGGCGGGTGGCGCTAAAGTTTCTCCCTCCGGAAACGGCGCAGGACAGCCAGGCGCTGGAGCGTTTTCAGCGCGAGGCGCGCGCGGCTTCCTCGTTGAATCACCCCAACATCTGCACCATTCACGCGATCGAAAAGCACGAATTCCGGCACTTCATCGTGATGGAGTTACTTGTTGGGCAGACGCTGGCCCAGATTATGACCGGCAAGCCGATGGAAATGGAGAAGCTGCTGCCGCTCGCGATTCAGGTTGCAGACGCGCTGGAATCGGCGCACGCCAAAGGCATCGTTCATCGCGATATCAAGCCCGCGAATCTTTTTCTCACTGAGCGAGGCGAGTTGAAGATTTTGGATTTTGGGCTGGTGAAGATGAGGCAGGGTGAGTTGGCGCAGGGCGCTTCGGCGTCGCAGTCCGACACGGTGGCGGCCAATAACGAACTCACTATGCCGGGCGCCGCAGTGGGCACGATTTCTTATATGTCGCCGGAGCAGGCTCGTGGGCAGTTGGTGGACGCGCGCACGGATATTTTTTCCGTGGGGACCGTTCTCTACCAGATGTCCACCGGAGCTATGCCGTTTAAGGGAGACACTTCGGCGGTGATCTTCGACGCCATCCTGAACCGAGATCCGGAGCCTGCCGCGGAACTGAATCCGTCGCTGCCGGCGGATTTTGTGCGGATACTGGACAAGACGCTGGAGAAGGACCGCAATTTGCGGTGTCAAACGGCTACGGAACTGAAGACGGATCTGAACCGTTTGAAGCGCGATCTGGAGCCGAAGAAACGGCGCACGAAAGAGAAATCCGATTCGGATCCCGCGGCTCCGAAGCCAATGGGGAAATCTGTGGCGGTTCTCTACTTCGAAAATTTGAGCGGGTCGAAAGAAGACGAATACCTGCGCGACGGGATTACCGAGGACGTGATTACGGAGTTGTCGAAGATTCGCGGGCTAAATACTTTTTCGCGTCCCACGATTCTGGCGTTCCGGGATAAGCCGGTGACTCCGGCGCAGATTGGGCAGCAGCTGGGAGCGGCGTACGTTTTGACCGGCACGTTGCGGCGGTCGGGCGCGCGGCTGCGGATCAACGTGCAACTGGTGGATACGCGCACGGATTTTCCGCTGTGGTCGGAGCGCTTCGACCGGGAGATGAAGGACGTGTTCGAAGTGCAGGATGAAATGGCGCGGAAGATCGCGGAAGCTTTGCGCATTACGCTTTCTCCGCAGGAGCTAGAGGCGCTGGCGGTGAAGCCGACGGAAAATCTGCAGGCATACGATCTCTATTTGCGCGGCAAACGATACGCGCGGCGGCAGACGCGACAGGACCTGGAGTTCGCTTTGCAGATGTTCGAAAACGCGGTGGCGATGGATGTGAGCTTCGCGCTGGCTTATGCAGCCTGCGCCAATGCTTGTGCGATGTTTTATTGCAACTACAGCCGCGACCCGGTGTGGGTGGAACGCGCGCGGGAAGCTTCGGGAAAAGCGCTGGCTCTGCGTTGGGACCTGCCGGAAGTGCAGGTGAGCCAGGCGTGGGTGCTTTATGCGGCGGAGCTGCACGACGAAGCGGTGCGCATGGTGAAAAAAGCCATCGAACGCAAGCGCGATTGCGAGGGCGCGTACTACTTACTTTGCCGGGCGCTTTTTGCCGCGGGGCGATACCAGGAAGTTCTGGACGTGGCGGAAGTTGCGATCGAGGCGAGCGGCGAGGATTATAACGTTTATGTGCCGGTGCTGAATTCTCTCGGCGCCATCGGCAAGGGCGAAGCCAAACTCAACATGACGCAGCGCAGGATGGCGGCGCTCGAAAACCATTTGAAACAAGTGCCGGAAGACGCGCGTGCTCGGATTCTGGTGGCCGGCGACTACGCCGATTTCGGGCGTGCGGAAGACGCTTTGCGGGAACTCAACATGGCTCTGGCCTTGCGCGCGAACGAAGCGTCCATTCTTTACAATGCGGCTTGCGTGTACTGCGGGCTAAAGAGAAAGGCCGAGGCTATGGATGCGCTGCGCAAAGCCTGGGAAGCAGGGTTCAGAGATTCGGTGTGGACGCGGCGCGATCCGGACCTTGCAATCCTTCATGGTGATCCGGAGTTTGACCGGCTGTACCCGGATGCTCCCATGTCACCGGCTGCATCAGCGCCCCACTAGGAACTCGGAACCGGAAGTTCGAACGAAGGCAGGTCTAAGGAGGGCGTTTTCCGCGAAGTGCTAGTGTGGTAGGGTTGAATATGGAGGAAGGGGGGCCAAATGCCAAAATCGAACGAGCCGGAGAAGCCAGCGGTGACTCTGCCTGCGACAGTTGAGAAAATTATTCCTGGGAGTGTCGTCGCGCCGGAGAAGGCGCAGATTTCGGTTGAAAATGCCGAGCATCTTTATAAAGAGATTCGCGTCGATAATACTTTGAAAGACGAGGACGGGAAAGAAGTGGCGTTGAAACCGGGGGCGCACGTGCAGGTGACGATTGAGGCGGAGAAGGACGCAACGGTGCCCAAGAAGTAGGCCGGGATATTCCAGATCGATCCAGACAATGTTTTTCGTCGCGCTCTACTCGATGAAAAAGAAGTCTTCGCCGAGCACGGCTCCTTCCACAGCTTTTACCAGCGACTCGCCTGCCTTGGTTTTGACCACGTACGCTTGAACGCCCAAGCTTTTTGCTTCCGCGATGAAATGGCGATCCGCGTTTTGCGACAAGATTACGATCGCCGATTCCGGAAGAATCATTTTGATCTCGCGAGCGGCATCCAAGCCGTTCATCACCGGCATGCTGACGTTTAAGACCACCACGTCCGGCTTCAATTTCTTGGCTTCGGCGATTGCTTCAGCGCCGTTCACGGCTTCGCCGCAAACGTCGAAATGAGGATGTCGTTGCAGCGTGGAGCGCACTACCCTTCTGATGATGGGATGGTCGTCGACGATGAGGATGCGAACCCTGCGGTCGAGTTGGCTGACTGTTGTCGCGCCGGATCCGGACATAGATTGAGCCTATAACAATGAGAGGTGGAGCCGCCTCCGGCGAAGTGTGTATTTGATGGGGCTTGATACCTTAGCCTGCAGGCCGCTTCCCGATACGGTACCCAGGAAGTTCCAACTTGAGCGATGACGGGCTTCGAAACGATGTGCTATCGGAAGATCCTCGTTAGGGCAGCACATTTCTGTAGGGGCACGGCATGTTGTGCCGTCATGAGTACTTGGCGACGTCGTAGAATATCGGCGCAAGTTCTCGGCGGGCTAAGGCATTCGCGCGCACGAGCGACGATTGCCTACGCTTCAGCGGGCGCAGCATGCTGCGCCCCTACGGTGGTTTTGCGTTCGACGGTTGAATGAAGGCAAGCTCCGGCGAAAGTATCTTCTCCGCTTCCTGGATTCTTGTTGGAATAAGACAGTGAGTTTAAACTTCGCGGCATCTGGCGGCATTTCTGGAGGAGACCATGGAGTGGTATGCGTACGTCGCTTACTTTTTCGGCGGAGCTTTTTTCGTGAACGCGGTGCCGCACTTCGTTAGCGGCGTGTGCGGGCGCCGATTCCCGAGTCCGTTCGCTTCGCCGCCCGGCAAGGGGGAGTCTTCGCCAATGGTCAACTTGCTGTGGGGCGCGTTTAATGTGGCGGTGGGATATCTGTTGGTGCTGCGCGTGGGGGAGTTCCATCTACGCCAAACATCCTGCGTTCTGGTTCTCGGAGCGGGAGGCTTGTTGATGGGAATGCAGCTGGCTTCGCATTTTGGAGCTGTTTACTCCGGGAAATAGAGCGGACGATATAGCCGCGGGGCATGAGAAGCCAAATTTCGTAGCGCATCGGGCTCGAGCAAATCAATGCCCGGCAAAAAATCCGCCGAAAGGAAAATTCGTCGAAGGCGTTTTTTATGTCGCGGCTGAAGCCGCGACCCACAAGGCTACTTCGGGCGCGCTATAAAAAATGCACGGCGAAGATGCCGGGCTGAAGGCCCCGGCGCTACATTCAAACCTAAGGCAAAGCGGGGCGGGCGCAGCATGCTGCGCCCCTACGAGGTATGGCTGCGGCAAAACGTTTGGTGAAGAAAGCGGGAGCAAGCCCTGCCTGCCGGCAGGCAGGTCCCGCACTCCGCAGAATTGGGGAGAGGGTTGGTTTGGAGTGCGGCGGCTTGCCGCCGCTTTCGCGGGCGCTACCCTCCGCGAAAAGACTCTGCGCGAATTCCTTCGGAATTCACGAAAAGCGCGGCATAGGCGTCAGCGTGCGCAGCAAGCAGCGCCCCTACGCGGTGTTGCTAGGGCGAGGCGCATGTGGACGTTTTTGCGGCGTGGCGGTGCATTACCCAGTAAAGTACTTTCCCGTTTATGTACGCTGGATCAAACCTTCCTTGTGCTAATCTGCCGCTGGTTTACACCATGCCGAGCGATGCGGGGGGCTGGACAATCGCCTCGTCGCGTGCCGCTCGGGCCATCATCCGGTAGAAGGACAGGAGTACATTTTATGAAAGTTGCGCAGAAGCTCTTCTGTTGCGGCGTTCTGGCCGCACTCTCGCTTGCGCTCGCCAATTGCGGCGGTAACAGCAGGCCGTCTTCGTTCACTATCAGCGGGACAGTGGTAAACCTCTCTGCGAATAATGCCGGGCTGGTTTTGCGGGACAACTTCACTGACTTCCTTCCGGTGAACGCGAACGGAAGTTTTACTTTCGCGAAGACGGTTGCGAGCGGCACTCCGTACGCTGTGACAATTTCCGAGCAGCCTTCCAATCCCACGCAGACTTGCGGCATCACGAATGGCTCCGGAATAGCGACTTCCGACGTCACGGACGTGCAGATCAATTGCGACCATAACGAATGGACCTGGGTGAGCGGTCCCAGCACTCCAACCAACAATGGTGTGTACGGAACTCTTGGTGTAGCAGCCGCGGGCAACTTCCCTGGCGGACGACAAACTCCCGCTACTTGGACCGACGAGTCGGGTAATCTCTGGCTTTTCGGCGGATATGGCTACGATTCGGTCGGGTCACTCTTTCCTATGAACGACCTCTGGAAATTCAGTGCCGGCCAATGGACATGGATGGGCGGATCCAATCTCGGGGGCCAGAACGGCACGTATGGAACTCTCGGCGTTCCCGCGATGAGCAATATTCCGGGAGGACGGTCCGAAGCCGTCGGCTGGACGGATGCTGCCGGAAATTTCTGGCTCTTTGGAGGGAACGGTTTCGATTCTGCAGGCAACGAAGGAACGCTCAACGATCTGTGGAAATATAGTGCGGGGGAATGGACCTGGTTGGGCGGCTCTGATTTGGCGGATCAGCAGGGTGTATATGGCAGTCTGGGCATTCCCTCCGCCAACAATATTCCCGGCTCGCGATTTGGCGCCGTGAGTTGGATCGATTCCGCCGGGAATTTCTGGCTCTTCGGCGGAATAGGCTACGATTCGAACGGAGCAATTGACGAGCTGAACGATCTGTGGAAATACAGCGGGGGCGAATGGAGCTGGGAATCCGGATCGAAGTTAGTCAATCAGAACGGTGTTTACGGCACACAGGGCGTCCCGGCGCCGGGGAACGTTCCTGGCGCGAGAGTTTTGGCAGTCGGCTGGATTGATTTGTCGGGAAATCTTTGGCTTTTCGGCGGAGCCGGATTCGTTTCCGATGGACCAGGTGGAGTACTCAACGACCTCTGGAAATACAGCAATGGCCAGTGGACATGGATGTCCGGGTCATCCACCACTTACCCGCTTGCGGTGTATGGCACACAGGGCATGGCCGCTCCCTCTAATACGCCGGGGTGGCGGCAGTACGCTGTTAGCTGGACGGATTCGTCAGGGAATTTTTGGTTTTTCGGAGGAAATGGGGTCGACTCCGCGTCGGGCGTGGGGCTGCTGAATGATTTGTGGAGGTACAGCAACGGCGAATGGACTTGGATGTCCGGTTCCAATTTAATTAACCAGGATGGCGCGTACGGGACGCAAGGTATGATTGCCCCTGGAAATATTCCTGGCGCTCGTCTTGCGTCCAGCTCCTGGATTGATGCGAACGGAAACGTCTGGATGATCGGCGGTTACGGCGAGCCTGCAAGTGGGACGGAAGGAGATCTCAGCGACCTTTGGATGTACACGCCTTAGCGCGGGCACACCCTGCGATTCCCACGCCTTTGCACTGCTCGGTATCGGGATGTGTTAAGGTGGTTGGATGCTTAACAAGGTTCGAGTTTTGAGATTTGTTCCGGCGATTTGCGCGTTGCTGATTGTGCTCCGGCTGATTGTGGTGAAGAGTGCGGCGACGAGCGATGTCAGCCTGGGCATAAGCGTCGGGATACTTCTCGGGCTCTCGATTCTTTCGTTTTTACTTCTCAAGCCACGACCATCCTAGCCGAGAAGTTTTGTCGATCCTGCTGCTCAAACCGCGACCATCCTAGCCTAGAATTTTTGTCCTCCCTTTAGCTCAGACGGTAACCGTCCTAGCCCGACCGAGACGTGAAATTCGCGAGCGCTTGCGAACGGCACAGTGATACAATGCCCGCGCCTCGGGAGACTTACGGGGACGGAGGAATTCCATGCTACGAAAGCGCGCTTTCACGGCCGTGGTTTTACTGATCGCACTGCTATTTTCTCAAGACTTCGTGCCGCTGATTCGCGCGCAGGACGACGCGGTCGCTCCTCCCACTGCTGATCAACTGGACCAGTTGCTGGCTCCGGTGGCGCTGTATCCTGATTCGCTGCTGGCGCAGATCACGACTGCCAGCACGGACCCGCAGGAAATTCTCGACGTTGATAATTGGCTGATACAAAATCCGGACCTCACCGGCACGGCCCTCACCGATGCGGCGCAAGCGGCGGGATTCGATCCCGCGTTTATCGCGCTGGTGAATTTTCCGCAAGTGGTGACGATGATGGCGGAGAACATCGACGATTACACCGCGATCGGCGTGGCGTTTTCGGCGGACCAGGCGTCGGTGACTGATTCGATTCAGCGGCTGCGCGCGCAAGCGTATGCTTCGGGCGCGTTGCGCACCACTGAGCAAGCCCAGGTGGAAGTGCAACAGCCCACCCCGGGGCAGACGGTTTACGTCATCCAGCCGGCAAATCCGCAGGTGGTGTATGTTCCGGTTTATGATCCCACGGTGGTTTACATTCGTCCCGCGGGCGGAGTGGTGGCCACTTCGTTCATCACTTTCGGAGTAGGCATTGGGATTGGCGCGCTGCTGGTTGATAACCGGCCGTGGGGATGGGGCGGCTGGGGATGGAACTGGGGATCGCGGCGCGCGTATTACAATCACGGCGTATGGGTAGGATGGGGCAATCCGTATCGCCCGCCGAACCGGTGGTATCGGCCGCGTCCCGTGTACTATCGCGATCGTCCGGGATACCGCGGAAATTGGGGCTATCGCCCGCCGAACTATCGGCCGCCGACACGGCCGGCTCCGCGTCCGAGCAAACCGTGGGGACCGGACAATCGTCCTGGAGGGAATCGGCCTACGCGTCCACAACCTAAGCCGACGCCGAAGCCTGGGACAAAACCAGGAACAAGGCCTGGCACGACGCCGAGACCGCGGCCAACTCCGGGTACGAAGCCTGAGGTGAAGCCGGGCGTAGAGCCGACCAAGCCGGGAGCTAAGCCGACGCCGGACACAAAGCCCGGGACAAGACCCGGCACAAAGCCGACGACGCCGGGGACGAAGCCGGGGACACGGCCGACTCCAGGCGCGAAGCCAGGCACAGAGCCGAAGCCTGCGGTGGAGCCGAAGCCGACTCCGGATTCGAAGCCGAGCACACAGCCGTCGCGCAACCCGCGGCCGAAGCCGAGCCCGGATTCGAAGCCGAGTACGCAGCCGAAGCCTGCGGTGCAGCCGAAGCCGGCTCCAGATTCGAAGCCGAGCGCGCAGCCGTCGCGGGGTTCACGAACAAAGCCTAGCTCGGATGCCAAGCCGAGTGCGCAGCCGAAGCCGGCGGCACAACCAAAGCCAGCGGCGCAACCGAAACCAGCGGCACAGCCGAAACCAGCGGCACAACCGAAACCAGCGGCACAACCAAAGCCAGCGGCGCAACCGAAACCAGCGGCACAGCCGAAACCAGCGGCACAACCGAAAACGCAGGGGTCGCGGTCAAAAGCTGCGACACAGAAACCTGCTCCGTCAAAATCAGACGATAAGCAGCCGAAGTAACGTTCGAAAGGCAAACCGGCGAAGTCGCGCGGAGTGGGCGGTTCCCGTTCGTCGTGGGTAACGCGACAGCGGGCGCAGCATGCTGCGCCCCTACGGATGCTTCCGTGGCGATATTCGAGGAATCGCCAAGCACTTGCGCCGGACGCACCTCCCATCCGGTAAGTTTGGGCAACGTGACAGCGGGCACTGCATGCTGTGCCCCTACGGATTTGTTGGTGCGAGTGACATGAAGGCTCGGGCAGAGGGGAATCCCGGGCGCCGGGGCGATAATTCTAAAGCGAAAAGGGCCGGGCCTTCGCGAATGCGGACCCTTCCTTTGGTAACACCTCGATTTGTCCTGATTTATCCTGATTTGTCCTTGATTGTCGGTTGTTCCGCGAGCGAAATTACCAGATGATACCCGCGTAAGAGCGCGTCCCTCCTGGGTTGGCCGCGATTACACCAGTCGATTCGTCACTCACAAGGAGTTCCATGTCACAGCAGATGCCTGTCCTTTTTCGTTCTTTGACCCCTTTCAAGGGCAACGCGGCTTTGGCTTCTCTCCGTGCGGTTTTCGATCGCTCGACGGGCGCCCAGCGCAACGGTCGATCTGTGATGGCACGTCTGTCGACCGTTGCCACCGTCGCGGCTCTGGTTGTGGCTTGTGCTGTTCTGGCGGCTTGTGGCGGGGGAAACTCAAAGCCGAAGGCCTCCGCGCCTGTGGTTACAACGAACCCAATGAGCGTCACGGTAAGTGCTGGGGCGGCGGCGACGTTTACAGCTGCAGCTTCCGGGCAGCCGGCGCCGACCGTGCAATGGCAGGTGAGCACGAACGGCGGAGTGACCTTTACGAATATAGCCGGTGCGACTTCGCCGACGCTCAGCATAGTGGGCACGACAGCGGCGCTCAGCGGGAATCAGTATCAAGCCGTGTTCATGAATGCGTCGGGCAGCGCTACGACCACACCCGCGACTTTGACGGTGACCGGCGGAAATACGGCGCCTGCGATCACTATGAACCCTGCGAATGTGACGGTTGCGTCGGGCGGGCCAGCTTCGTTTACAGCGGCAGCTTCGGGCACGCCGACGCCGACGGTGCAGTGGCAAGTGAGCGCGAGCGGCGGGGCTTTTACGAACGTAGCCGGTGCGACAGCGACCACGCTGAATATCGCCACAACAACCGGGGCGATGAACGGCAACAAGTATCAGGCTGTGTTCACGAATGCTGCGGGGAGCGCGACGACGACCGCAGCAACTCTGACGGTGACCGGCGGAAATAGCGCGCCGGTGATTACGACGAACCCGGCAAACGTGACAGTGACTGCTCCCGCGACGGCGATGTTTACAGCGGCGGCGACGGGCACGCCGACGCCGACCGTGCAATGGCAAGTGAGTACCAGCGGCGGAGCGTTTACAAATTTGGCGGGGGCGACCTCGACGACGCTGAGCATTACCGGAACGACCACCGCGATGAGCGGCAACAAATATCAGGCTGTGTTCACCAATGCCGCAGGCAGCGCTACAAGTACGGCAGCGACTTTGACGGTGAACGCGGCGAATACTGCGCCCGTGATAACGACGAACCCAGCGAATGTGACTGTCACTGCTCCCGCGACGGCGATGTTTACAGCGGCTGCGTCAGGCACGCCGACGCCGACCGTGCAATGGCAAGTGAGCACGAACGGCGGGGGCACGTTTACAAACGTGTCCGGCGCGACTTCGACCACGCTGAACATTACCAACACTACCAACGCGATGAGCGGCAACAAGTATCACGCCGTGTTCACCAACACTGCAGGCAGTGCGACGACGACGAACGCGACCCTGACGGTGAACGCAGGAAATACTGCGCCGACGATTACGACTAATCCCACGAATGTAACGGTCACGGCATGCGCGACGGCGACATTTACAGCGGCAGCGTCAGGCTCGCCAACACCGACCGTGCAATGGCAAGTGAGCACCAATAGCGGAGGCACGTTTACAAACTTGTCCGGAGCGACTTCGACTACGCTGAGCATCCCGGGCACCACCGTGGCGATGAACGGCAACGAGTACCACGCCGTGTTCACGAATGTGGCTGGAAGCGCGACGACTACGAATGCGACCTTGACGGTAAACGCGGTCACGGCCAAATCCGGCACGGTGATGGGCGGGTTGGTACCGGTTTGCGACTCCACAATACAGCTTTACGCCGTGGGCACTACCGGGGACGGATCGGCGTCCACTCCGCTTTTGACCGGCGCTCCTGTGGTTACCGACAGCTCCGGCAATTTCAAGCTGCCGAGTTTCACTTGCCCGACGCCCGGCTCGCTCGTTTACATCACCGCCAGCGGGGGAAATCCAGGACTGGCTGCGGGCACCGATAACACCGCGATCCTGATGATGACGGCGCTCGGGGCTTGCAGTACGGTCACGTCCTCAAAAAATATTGTGATCAATGAACTGACCACGGTCGCCAGCATCTTCGCGCTGGAGACGTATATGACTTCGCCGACCGAGATCGGCTCGAGCAGCGCCAACGCAGCGGATCTGGCCCATGACTTCGCGAGCGTGAACGAACTGGTGGATACCACGGCAGGGACAATTCCCGGCCCCGCTCTGCCAGCGGGCGACAGCGTCACAGCGACAGCTCTGAACACGCTGGGCGACATTCTGGCGGCCTGCGTTGAGACCGCCGGCGGCGTCGCTGGAGACGGGAGCGCATGCGGCAATTTGTTCACCGCCGCAACACCCCCTGCTCCGATTACTGGCGGAGCGGCGATTCCAAACTCTCGCGCGCCTCAGGTTTTCTTGACGCGAGCCCGCGCCGCGAAAACCGGCGCGCAGCCGGAAGCAGCCGGTGAGCCCGTAGCTCCAACGAATACCGCGACGGCAACACAAAGCATGGCGGCAAATCCGTTTAATAACGTGACGGCTCTGATCGCAGTTGCTTCCCCGACTGGCCCTTATGAGCCGCAGGAACCGTCGTTTTCTACCTTCGTTTGGAACGTAGTCGTCGTGCCCGACCTCGCCGGCGGCACTTTCAACGGCAATCTCGTAACCGGCACTATCCCGGCCGCCATAACCGTTCCCGTAGGCACAACTGGAGTGTTCTTCACGGAGCTCATCAACACCGGCACGGTATCGCAGACTTTCACCGTTGCACCCGCCACGCTGAGTTCGCTGCCAGTCACCTTGCTGGTTTGCCCGCTAGACGCGGCAACAAACGCGTGCCTGAGCGCGCCTTCGTCATCTCTCTCGGCAACAGTCCCGCCCGACGACGCTGTCGATGATTTTGCAATTTTCGTCACACCGACCGCGGCGATTCCTTACAACCCGGTCAACAATTTGGTGTATCTCAACTTCGCAGACTCTCAAGGAACGGTTCAAGTAGCCGGCTTCACCAACGTAAACACCGCGATAAACGTGACGGCGCTTCAGGTGGTCGCGTCCACCGGTTCGGACAACAATGTCCTGACGATTCCTTTCTCAACGCAGGGAACGGGAACATTTGCGGTCGAGGTTGCCAACTTCGGCGCTGCAGATGACGCAGGCGTCGCCCTTTCTTGGGGGAATCTGCCTCTCAATGTCACAATCTGCCAGACAAATCCCAGCAACGGTCAGTGTCTGGCTCCGCCCGTAGCGGGTTTCACGGGACTGAGTGTCCCACTTGCGACAGGAACAAGCGCCACTTTTTCCGTTTTCGTAACCGCCACCGCCGCAATCGCGAGCGCTCCGGGCAATCGAATCTACGTTGAAGTCACAAATGCCGCCGATACCGGAGGAGGTTTGGTCGGCGTCGCGGTCGTAACGGACTGACGCGGTCATCACTGCGTCGGCGCAAGCAGGGTGCGGCGACGGATTCGGTGCTCGGGACACGACGGGTTACTTGGGCTGGGATTGCTTTAGTTCTTCGAACCAGTGGAGGATGACGTTGAGCTGGGAGCCGGCGACTTTGTCGTCGGCTTCAACTGCCACGACAAAGCGGCCGTCGGCGGCTACGTCGTAACCGTTCCAAGCTTTCTTGTCCTGGAACAGCTTCACCGGCTTGCCCGGATTGAGCGCATCTCCCGGCGCGAACTTTACGGACATAAGTCCGTCCTTGGCGAGAAAGAACAATTCATTGCTGGAGCGCGACCATCGCGGGGCCGTTCCTCCCTCCGACGAAATCTGGGCGCGCGTATTGGGATCACTCATGGCTTGCACGAATACTTCATACTGGCCGGACTCGTTCGAGATGTAGGCGAGCCATTTGCCGTCGGGTGAAAGATTTGCGTCACCTTGATAGAATGTGCTGCCCACAACCAGCGGCCGCACTTTGTGTTCACCTTCGACGGCAGCCGCGTACACGCTAAATCCTTTGTCCTTGTTCACACGCGCGAAGATGACTTCGCGCCCGTCCGGCGTCCAGCCGTAGACCTGTTTGTACTCGGGGCCGTCGGTCACCGCGACTTCGTCGCCCTGTATGATGCCGTGCCTCACATAGACCTGCACCGCTCCGGATTTCGAAGAATGGTAGGCCAGCATCTTGCCATCGGGCGACCAATGCGGGTTGTAATCGTCGGCTCCAAAAGTCGCTTTGGTGAGCGTTCCGCGCCCAAGGTCGTACACCCATACGTCGTAGGAGCTCCCCTCCAGCGTCAGCGCGATTTGTTTGCCGTCAGGCGAGAGATTAGGGGAGGCATAAGGCTTCACTTCTTCCATGATGTTCGTGGACTTGCCGGTTCGATCGATCCAAACAAGGTTGCGCTGGCGGGTGGCAAAGGTTCCGGGTTGGAAGACAAGCGTACCATTGTTGGAAACTGCGAAGACCGCTCCGCCGTCGGATGCTCCGGTCATGACGCCTTCGATCACCGGAACCGGCGTGCCGTTTACCTCAAGCCGTTTCGGATCGAAGCCAACCAAGTAAAGAGTGCCGTTGCGAACGTAGGCAAGGTAGCCGCTTGGAAGATAGCGTGCATCGGAGCCACCCTCGATGAGCACTTTCCGCTTTCCCGACCCGAATGACAAGGCCTCGATTCTCGCTTCATTAAAGGTCTTCCCGGACCAAACGGTGAAGATCAAACCACTATTTCCGGGCAGCACCTTGGGCCATAAGTGACTCCGATCTTCGGAAGCTGATCCGATCTGCGTAATCTGCTTCGGCTGGCCGCCCCCGGCCGGGATTGCGTAGAGGCCCGAAAAGAATGACTTGGTATAGTAGATTGTGCCGTCCTCTGCCCACGAACCGCCTATAACGCCCGCCTCACTCCCCAGATCCACGGCACTCCCGCCTCGCAGCGATATTTTCTTTAGCTTGTCATCGTCAGATACGAAACCGATCCAGTCTCCACTCGGCGAGAAGAAGGGACAGTGAGCGCCCTCGGTGCCTGATATGGGGGTGCTCCGGAAGCTGCTCAGCTTGCGCAGATACAATTGCGTCTTGCGATCCTCGCCACGAGCGGAATAGATGATGGTCGAACCATCCGGAGAAATTGCAAGCGGGTCGGTCGAATCGCCCGGCAGCACCGTGCCCACGGGGACCGCGATGCTTAGATGTATGGGGCTGGGGCTGTGCTGCCATAGGCCGCTCTGCCAAAACAAATAAGCGACTACGAGTCCCAAGAGTGCACCTGCTGCAATCCAGACAGCGCGATCGCGCGTCTTCCGCTTCGACGCCACGGGCGCGGGAATGCCCGCTTGCGAACCGGCGGAAGCAATCCAGCCGAGTTCGCGTTTCAAATCGCCAGCGTTCTGCCAGCGCTCGTCCGGATCTTTTTCGAGGCAGGTCTTCACCACGCGTTCGAGCGCAGGGGGTGCCATGGGTTGGAGTTCGCTGATCGGTTTCGGCTGCTCTTTTAGAATCGCAGCGATCAGGCTCGCGGTGCTTTTGGCAGCAAAAGCTTTCTTTGCCGTGGCCATCTCGTAGAGCACGGAGCCAAAAGAAAAAATGTCGCTGCGGGCGTCGGCTTCCCCGCCCTCGAGTTGCTCAGGCGACATGTATTGATACGTTCCGACGATCGTGCCTTGGGCGGTGAGCGCGTCGCTCTGCACTCTTCCTACAAGCGGGCGGCTGACAGTCGGCGAGCTGGAGAAATCTCCTGCGAGCGGCGGCATGCTGGCTTTCGCGAGACCGAAGTCGAGGAGCTTGGCGCCGGACTTCGTCAGCATGATGTTGCCGGGCTTCAAATCGCGGTGGATCACTCCCTGGCGGTGAGCGCGGTCGAGAGCGTCCGCGATTTCGATGGCATAGCGCAAAAGGTCGGTGGTGGCGAGGGGACCGCTTTCGAGGCGCTTCGCGAGCGTCTCGCCCTCGATATATTCCATCACCAGATACTCGATGCCGTCTTGATTGCCGACGTCGTAAAGCGCGCAGATGTGCGGATGGTTGAGGCTGGAAACAGCGCGGGCCTCGCGTTCGAATCGCTGGCGAACTTCGGGAGTGTCGGCGAGACCTTGCGGGAGAACTTTGATGGCGACGGTGCGGTCGAGGCGGGTGTCGCGTGCGCGATAGACTTCGCCCATGCCGCCAGCGCCCAGCAGGGACTGAATTTCGTAGGGGCCGAGTTTGGTGCCGGTGGAGAGGGCCATCGGCGGGCATTATAGAACAGGGGAGGCGTTGCACAATTTAGAATTAAACGATGTGAAGCCGCCTGCCGGGCTGGGCGACTGCCCTTTTCCGCTTGCCGTCTTTGTCCTGGTATTGATGGTTTCCGAACGTACAGTAAAGACCCGATTTAAAACGAGCTGCGTTGGACGTCACATAAGGGTGAGGTGACGGCCATGCCAAAGGTCCGAGTTCTACTCGTGGACGATAACGGCTCGGTGAGAAATGGAATCCGCATATTTCTGGAGCTTCACGAAGGTTTTACTGTTTGCGGAGAAGCGGCGGACGGCCTGGAAGGAATTAAGAAAGCGTTCGAACTCCAGCCGGACGTGGTGCTGTTGGACCTGAGTATGCCGAATCTTGATGGCATGGAGGCAACGCACTTGATCCGCCAAGGCTGTCCGCTAACCGAGATCGTGCTTGTTACCAACCATATGTCTCTGGAAGCGGCGCGGCTGGCGGCTACGGTGGGGGCGAGCGGGTTTGTGACGAAATCGCTGATCCCGACCGATCTGGTGCCGATGATCAATGAAGTTATGAGAAAACACGCAGCTTGATTCAGTCTTCGTCTTTATCCTTCTGAAAATGCTGCGCGGTGTACCGGCACTCGCGGCGCCCTGCTTGGACCCCTACAGGAACTTGATTGGGAAACTACCTGATGCACCCGATGCCGCACGGGCGTGGACCCGTTATGATGCGCTTGTTTACAAACGATGGAGTAGGGCGATGAAGCGGCCGGCTGGATTAACGGTTATAGGGGTTTTGATGGCGGGGGCGGCGGTGGTTCTGGGTCTGGGATGCTTGGCGTCCTTTTGCATTGCTGCGATGGGGATAAGCGAAGGGCTGTCGGGAGATGCGGTCTCGCACGCGATCGTCGGTATGGCGATGAGTGGCGGATTTTGCTTGCTGATTCTGGCGATGGTTGCTGCGGGGTTGGCGGATGGCGTGTTCAAAATGCGGAAGTGGGCGTGGAGCGTATCGATCGCGTGGATTGGGGCGGGTATGGCGCTCACCGTGATCAGCCTGGTGGCGTTTCGGAGAGACGTGTTGCTTCCAGTGGGGCCGTCGGTTCTTTTTCATTTGCTTATAGTGGCGACGGCGGCGTGGATGCTGGCGTACCTGTTGAAGCCCAATGTGAAGAGGGTTTTTGGAGCTTTGAGCGCATAATCAGCGCGGGTTCGAATCAACATTGAACAAGGAGGAAAACGACAATGGCTAAGCTAACTGCTGCGGCTAGAAAACGGTTGCCCAAGTCGAGTTTCGTGGAGAAAGGCGCGCGGAAATATCCGATTCCGGATGCGGCTCACGCGCGGGATGCGTTGGCGAGGAGTTCGGGAAAGCCGGAGCATGCGGATGTGGTTAGGGCCGTGAGGCGAAAATTCCCGAATATAAAGATAGGGAAGAAAAAGTAAGAGCTCGATTCCCTTTTGGGCGCAATGCGATCGTGATGGTAATTCTTGGGAAGTGAGGTTACAGGAGGCGACAAATGTTTGGATACGGGATATTGGGGACTTTGTTGATTATTTGCTTGATCGTTTGGCTGGTACGAAGAGCGTAGCGCAGAGTTTGGGTCCCGGCGGAGAGCGAGATTGTCGCGTTAATTGGAATTAAACGATCCGAAGCGGCCTGCGTCGGAGGCTGGGCGGTTCCTTTCGTCCGCGGCGGTGTATCAGCGGGCACAGCATGCTGTGCGCCTACGGAAAAAGTCGTAACACATCGAAGTCCAGCGCGAGGATCGCGGCCGAGCCATTTTCGTCGTTTCAAAAAACAGAAAGATGCCGCGCTAAAGCCCGGCGCTACATATAAACCTTGCGGCGATATTTGTGGGCCTGCCAAATACTTGTGGCGGGCGCGGGAAGCAGCGCCCCTACGGAAACATCGGCGGCGGGTGTCACCCTTCGTTAAGGCCTTAGGCGAATTCCTTCGGAATTTAGCGGCGCATGCGGCGCATCCAATCGCCCCAGGCGAAACCTAGGCGCGACATGATGATGCTCGCGACGAGGGCCATCGCCATTACCAGAAAGAATTGGGCGCGGGTGCTTTCGGCGAACTGGAACTGATATGGATCGTAGAGGTAGTTGGCGGGATCGAAGTACGCGAAATAGGCCATGCCGAAGATGGGGTTGCGCGCTGCCGGAGACATCAGGAAATTTGCGAACGGCCACTGCACGGCGAGAAAACTCAGGATAAACAGCGGACCGGTGACTGCGGCCAGTTTCCAGCGGCCCCAGTCGTCCTTTTTCTGCCAGAAGAAATCCAAAAGAATTGCGGGGACGATCAGCAGCATTGGAAATCGCAGCGGAACGAAATGCGTAATGTGCTGGTAAACAGGCCCTAGTTTCGGCACGGCGGGAAACAGCGGCAGGATCCACTCGAACGCCAGCAAGATGACGGTATAAATTGCCGCGACCGCAGTACATCCCCAACGCCAGCGCGAAGCCCATGCCGGCGCGATCAGCACAGCCGGAATAAAGATCGCCACTGCCAGATAACAACTCGCGCTGTGCATATTCGTCGGCCAGGTGCTTTGGGTAAGGATGATTCCAAGTTGCCCGACGGACACCGCGCCTACAAACAACAGCATCCACATCAGGCGGCGGCGAACCTGCTCCGTTGAGCGGTTCATCATGCCCGCGAGCAGCGCCATCGTTCCAATTTTGATCGCAAGCGAACCCAGCGAGAGCAACGTATGCGGCGGGCTGACAATTTTCACGTCGAGGCCGTAGGCGTTGTGCCACCAATTGTCGAGCGGGGCCGAGGTCAACATCGCCAAGCATCCCCAGACGGCGATGAAGGCCCCGAAGGGACCGCGAAATCCCCAGATTCTTACGGAAGTGCTTTGCGCGGCTTCGCCGCCGAACGTGGTGCTCAGGATCATGTAGCCGCAGGCGATGCCGACTAGAACGCCGGTCATTTGAATGGCGATGTGCGCGGGCGTCCAGAAGGTGTCGCGGCCGATGGTCATGTGCCAGGAAATGTCCCACAAGCCGCCGATCGTGCCGGAGACGAGGCCCGCGAGCATGCACCAGATGGTCCACGGGACGGAAGTGATCGTGGCGGCAGAGTCGCAACCGATTCGCGATTGAGCTGGGGCGGCGAGAGGAATTGAGTAGGCCATCGCTTTTTCTCCCTGCAGTGTTTCCAAGAGTCTACAAGGCTCGGCTGAGCATGCAAAAAGTTTTTTTTGACGCGCGATGAGTTTAGGCAGAAAAGAAACGCCGAGGCGGAGTTCGATTATTCCATTTCAGGGGTGTGGGTTATTATGGGCGAATTGGGAGGCTCCATGAGACGAGCGGGGGTACTGGCGGTCGGCTTAGCCGTACTGATTGTTTTTATTTTCTTTTGCGGGATTTTTGCGGGGCCGCACGCGAATGCGAATGCGGCGGCTGAGGCGATTGTTTCGCGGACTGCGAATGTGAACGGCGTCAAGATTCATTACCTGACGGCCGGGCACGGGCCGGCAGTGATTCTGCTGCATGGATATACGCAGACCTCGAGGATGTGGCGGCCGATCATTCCGCTTCTTGCGGAGAAATTTACTGTGATCGCGCCGGACTTGCCCGGGATTGGCGACTCGGAGATTCCCGCGGACGGGTTGGACATGAAGACGGCTGCGATTCGCATGCACGCGCTGGCGAAATCCCTGGGAGTCGAGAAAGCGAGAGTGGTCGGGCACGACATCGGATTGATGGTTGCGTATGCGTACGCGGCGCAGTTCCCCGCCGAAACGGAAAAGCTGGTGGTTATGGACGCTTTTCTTCCTGGCGTTGCCGGATGGGAGAGCGTGTACAACGACCCGAGCATCTGGCATTTTCGGTTTAATGGGCCGACGCCGGAAGCGTTGGTGCGCGGGCGCGAGCGGACATATTTCGATTATTTTTGGAACGACTTCGCCGCCGATAAGACGCATTCGCTTTCGGAAGCGGATCGCGCGGCCTACACTGCGGCATATTCTCGCCCAGGACGAATGCGCGCGGGGTGGGCGTACTTCGTTTCGTTCCAGCAAGCGGCCAAGGATTTCGCGGAGCTTTCAAAAACCAAGCTGACTATGCCGGTTCTGGCGATTGGTGGCGAGAAGGCCAACGGAACTTTGCTGGGGCAGCAGATGAAGATTGTGGCGACCGACGCGAGGATGGTGGTCCTGCCGAACACGGGACATTGGGTGATGGAGGAACGCCCTAAGGAGACCATGGACGCGCTTATGAAATTTCTGTGACGGAGCGGCGGAGCTACGAAAGCAAAGCCAATGAGCCGGCCCTTCGCGTAGCTCAGGACAAGCTGGCGCTATGAAAACCCGGTCGATGCATGACGATTAGTTATTCTGTTCTCGCTGATACCTCCAACCCTGCGAAGCATCCTCCTTGAATCTGAACTCGCCAGAAAAATACATTCTCAGATGTTCTAAGGGGCAATCCGATTTTTCCTGATGCGAAATACAGCCATTACCGGAGGCGAAGATCTTTACGACATCGCATCATACGGGGCGTAGTCAAATTCTTCAGGAGGCCCCTTACGTGCGAAAAAGAATTCCGGTTTTCTTAGTAGTGAGCATAGCAATAGCGTTTATAGCGAGCTGCGGTGGAAGCGGCCATCACACAACAACCCAAAACGAAGTACCCGTGGTTCTCTCGATTTCAGACCCCGAACAGTTAAACAGCGTAGGCGTGCTTTCGTTCGACCTGCAAATCACCGGCGCATGCCTGCTTACGAGCTCGGATGCTTCGGCCACGAGTTGCAGTGGGGCGCAGAACCTGCTGCCTAACGGCGCCGTTACGGTGCAACTGCAGAATCTGCAGAACGGCGGCGAGTCTGATGTGCTGGCCACTACGGAAGTCCCGGCTGACACTTACACTGCCGTCCTCCTAACTTTTGGCACTTCGACAGCAGCGATTAACGTGGACCCAGGCACGACCGACAACGACACCGTAACACCCACTCCAGACTCGTGCACCGCGGCTGCGACGCCTACGGTCTGCGAACTCTCTCCGGTAGTGAATCCCACTTCGGTGACAGTGCCCTTTACCAACCCGGCTGCTTTAACGGCAGGCCAACCGGTGAATATAGCCATAAGTTTCGATGTGGCTGATTCTCTGGTGGAAGCCACCGCGGGCAGCACCAACACTTTTACGATTGATCCGAGTTTCACGGTCAGCGAAAACACGACTGCGGGAGCGGACGGCAACCTGTTGGACGTTAACAACGTAATGGGAACGGTGACGAACGTGGGCACTGGGACCTTTACCGTAACGGATAGCGCCACAGGACAACCGGTGACGATCACGACGGGCAACAACACCACGTTCAACGGTTTCACAAGTTGCACGACGAATAATCTGGCTTGCGTGGCGGCTAACCAGAACGTGAGCGTAAACTACGGAGTCAGCGACACGTCTCCGCTGGTGCAAACGGCTACTTCCGTTACAGAGAACGGTGGGATCAATTTCGGCCAGGGGTTTGAAGGCACAGTGATCCAGACGGGGGCGACGCCGATGGTGTTAGTTACGTACGTGCCGGCGGGCAATACGCAAGGTGTGAGTGTGGGCCAAACGCTGACACTGGTACCGCCTTCGACGAGCGCAGGCTATTCCGTTGCAACGCCAGCGGGACAGACTCTGCCCTCGGGCGTCTCGTTCGCCGGTGCAGGCGATCTGGTGGACGGGCAGAATGTGTTGATCGATTCCACCGGGATTGCGACTGCAGGCGGCGTCTCCACAACCACGGCGGATCAGATTGTTTTGGAACCGACCGAATTTAACGGCACGGTGTCTGCACTCAACTCGCCGAATTTTACGGTCAACGGCCTGAACAATTTCTACCTCGATAACAACATTCAAAACGTTAACTTCGAAACTGGAACGCAGACGACCTATGGCGGATCGGTGTCAACGACCGGATATAACGGCTTAACCGTCGGAGACCAAGCCAACCTGAACGGCTTCTTGTTCAACGGTGGCGTAGGTCAGAGCCCAGTCGTTTACGGTGAGAATGTTTACGACAACGGTCAGAGTGGGGACTTAGAGAGAAAAGCGAAGTAAGCAGTGCGGAAAATGAGCGGCGCGCCTTGGATACAGCAAGGTGCGCCGCTTTATTTTGTTGATTTCTGAAACCGATTGGTTCAGCAGTGGCTCGTAGCGTACGAAGTAGGTCCGTTACTGCTTGTCGTAGACCGTTACGGCTTTGTAGTCCTTGCCGTCCGGCGTCTTTCCGGATCCTGTGAGGGTGGTAACTTTTCCGTCCTTTGAAACTTCTGCGGTGGTCTTGCCGATTTCTTTTCCACCTTTTTTCAAGATGGCTTCGGCTTTGTAGGCGCTGATGCGTTTGATGGCGATGGCGTCCGTGCCGGCGGGAGCTCCCGAGCCGGTGACGGCGGAATCCTTGCCGTCGTAGTTTGTGACGAAGCTGTAGTCGATCGGTGATCCATCCGCAGCGATTCCCTTGTAGCTGAACTTCGTGCCGCCGTCTTGCGCCGCGACTACCCGCGTCAGGCTCTTTGGCAACGGTATGCCGGTGACTTTGGATTTTTCGACGTTCAATTTCCAGGTGCCCAGAAAAGGACTGGCCTGCGTCATCGCTTGGGCCTTCAGCGTGCCGGCGGCGACGGTAGAGAGTGCAAGAGCAGCGAGCAGCAACAAAATACGCTTCATGTGTTCTCCTTGAATTTGAGTTGGTGGTTTTTCGGACAACGGTGGCGGATTATGCGCCGCCCAAGTTTCGATGGCAAGCTGAATGTTTGCGAGTTCGTTTACAAAGGGAGGGCGTAGCGCAGCGGGCGGGATGCGCTGGTGCGCCAAAAATACGCGAGGATGATGATGCTCGCGACCGCGGCGTAGGCGCACCATAGCGAGGTGAAGGCGTAGCGCTTGAAGGCCATTACGAGCAAAAGAATCGTCAGGTTTGCCAGGCCGAAAAGCACCATGGCCCGGACTTTGGAGAAAAAAAGCGAACCGCAGGTGGCGATCACATACAGAATCGCGACCGCGGTGTTGTTCGTCGCTTGATTGATGTACACGATGCTGTTTCCCTTTACGAAGACCTGCGTTGGAAACGCAGTCAAGGCCCACAAAATGTAGAGGGTCGTTCCGGTGCCGAGCGCGAGGAACGGCAACATGCGACGGCGGCCTTTCCCGTCAGGCTCAAACAACAGAACGCTAAGCGGTAACAGAAACGGAAGAAGGCCCTGCGCGTAAAGCATGAATGCCGCGCCCATATCGTGCGTCACTTGCGGCGAGAGGTAGCCGTCCAGTCCCAGCCAGACGAATCCTTCGATGAACTGATGAATGGCGAAAAGAATTGGAAGCGAGGCGAAAAGCAGTTCGCGGCGGTGCTTCACTTTCGCCAGCGTGACGACGCCGACGGCGCCCAGAGCTGTGCTGCCGACAAAATTTGCTGTCGCTGAAAAACACATGGCCGATTTTCTCCGGTGGGAGGATTGCATTCATCGCGGAAAAAGGCAAAATATTTCTGCGGCGTTCGTCAGGCCGCTATAGATCCGTCGCGCGGCCGCCCGTTTTCCATTTTCCGTCTTTTTCGAGGCTCTCGCGAACGCGCAGGGCGGTGATTTTGCGGATCAGAGCCAGGGGCAGCGGTTTGTCCAGTGGAAACTGGATGGACCCTCTGCCCATCGTGAACTGCGACAACTCCTTGGCGAAGGCGGTCATTGCCGAGCGCGTGGGATAGAAGCCGATGTGTTGTTTGAACGCGGCGAACATCACCAGTATTCTGCGATAAGAAAAGGCAGGCATGCGCCATTTGATGCTTTCCTTCGCGCCGTGTGCGGCTTTGCGAATGGCAGCGCGCATTTCGCGCAGTTTCTTCCGCGCCTCTTTCGGAGCGGCATCGATGTACTCGTCAATTGTTTTTGGCGAGGTCTTTCTTGGCGTCATGGTTTCATCCTATCAATCCGAGCGCTCGTGCGCCATCCGAAGTCTCAGCGGACGAGCGATCGTGTCCACACGCTGACGGTGCGAGCGATTTCCTGCAAGACGGCGCCGTCGGTTGTGCCTGAGCTTTTCAGCACGTGGAAGGAGTGATCGGCGGTGTCGATTACGTGCAATGTTGCGCGTGAACCCAATTCGGTGTGGATCGGGCGCAGCAAATTAAGGTCGGCGAGCGTGTCGCGCGTTCCCTGGAAGAAGAGCATCGGCAATTTGACTGCGCGCAGATGTTCCGCGCGTTTCGTTCCCGGCTGATTTGGCGGGTGGAGCGGAAAGCCGAAGAAAATCAGCCCGCGAACGGCACCCAAACCGCGCTCTGATGCGGCGAGAGAAGTCATTCGCCCGCCGAGAGACTTCCCTCCCGCAAAAATTGGCAGGTCTGGAGCGGCTTTCGAAGCCGCATCCACAGCAGCGACAACCGTAGCCGTGAGCACCGGCGGCCTGTCGGGAATCTTGCGCTGCTGCTCCATGTAGGGGAATTGGTAACGCAGCGTGGCCACTTTTACGGCCACGAGTTCCGTCGCGAGTGATTGCATGAACGGATGATTCATTCCGGCGCCCGCGCCATGCGCCAGCACCAGCAATGATTCGGCGCTCTGCGGCCGAACCAGAATAGCAGACACCTCGCCCGCGTTTGGAACGGCAAAACAAATATTCGCGCTGCTCGCCATGATGTTCCCGCAACCTCTGAGCGCTCGATTATAACTGCTGCCGCCGCTTTGGAAAGTTTCACGCTTCAAAGACACAATCAAAATCCGTTAATTTACGGTGAATGCTCGAGACTCGCGCGAACAGTTTTTGCGGAGCGAGTTCTGACGTTATGCCGGCCTCCGGATTACTGCAGCGGGGTCATGGGACCAGCGGGAGGATCAGGTGAGAAGCGGGATAGATGCGCTGGGTGGCTTTGGCAAAATCGGGCGGGGACGCGACCATAATACTCTCCAGGAATTTCTGGGGATTACGATCGTAAAGAGGAAACCACGTGCTTTGTACCTGGACCTCGATGCGATGACCCTTGAGAAATGTGTGATCAGCGGCGTGGAGGCTGAAGCGATACTCGAGCGTTTCGTTTGCGGGAATGGCTTCGGGATGTTCGAAACTTTGGCGGTACCGCCCGCGGAAGATCTCCGCGTTGATGATGAGTTGATAGCCGGCCATGTCCGGTTTCGCGGTCGTTGAGGTGCTTGACGCGGCCTGCCCCGGCAGGCTGCCGGCGGGAGCCGAATTGGAATTTGCCGCTGATGACGCCGACTTTGCCGAAGCGGAAGCCTCGGGATATTGGTCGATGAGCTTCACTACCCAATCAGAGTCCGTGCCGGAGCTGGAGGCAAAAATATCAGCGATCACGTCGCCGGCGATGGTGATATCGCGATCCAGGGGAGGAGTGGTCCAGGTGGCGACGTCGCGACGGTCCGAAACAAAACGCTGGTCTTCCACCATCCAGTTGAACCACTGCGAGCCCTCCGCGTACGTCGCCTGAATGGGGCGATGGCGATACGGCACGGGATTCGCAGGATCGGAAATGTATTCGCGATAGTTTGCAGCGCCTGATTTTTCCTTCCGGGATTCCTTCGGCTCCGACGCGGAAAGAACGAGCGAACCATCCGCTTCGAGGAAGAGGTTCTCCGGCTTGCTCTCCGGCGGCGGCCAGTGGGTGTATTCGCGCCAGCGATTACCGCCAGTTTCGAAAGCGGCTGTGTCCTTCAGGCTGAATCCGGGTTCGTCTTTGAGGTAGTACGCGAAGAACGGCGCCTCGTAGCGCTCGCGAAATTCGTCGGTGGTGGGTTCGCCAAATTGAATGGCGCCGAGATGGCGGGTCGTGCCACGCCACTGCCCGTGGTTCCAGGGGCCGATAACCATAAAGTTTTCGTGGCCGGAGTCGTGAGGCTCCAGCTTCGCGTAGGATTCCTGCGGGCCGAACATGTCTTCCTGATCCCAGAAGCCGCCAACCAAGAGCGTGGGAACGGCAACCCGGTCGAGATGCCACTCGACTGCGCGCCCGCGCCAGAACTCGTCATAAGCAGGATGCTGGAGAAAGGCGGCGCCGGTGGGGAGCTTGTCCACGCCGTCGCGTTTCGCGGCTGCTTCGAAGGAACCGGAGCGGAGAAAAAAGTCGTACGCATCTTCATTGAGCTTGGCGAAGGCGTTTTCCTTGGAGCTTTCCATGCCCAGCGTGTAGTCATAGCCGTAGGTTTCGCGGAATGCGCCGTTGTGGAAGAAATCGTCGCCCATCCATACGTCGATCATGGGCGCCTGCGGGGAGATGGCTTTGACGGCGGGATGCGGATCGATGCCGGCAGCCATAGCCAGAAAGCCCGGATACGATACACCGAAGACGCCCACGCGACCGTTGTTATCCGGGATGTTTTTAAGGAGCCATGCGACGGTATCGTAGGTGTCCGTGCTTTCGTCCACGAGTTTCGCATCGCGATGATCGACGATCGGGCGGCTCATGACGAAGGCGCCCTCGGACTTGTAGCGCCCGCGAATATCCTCGAAGACGAAAATGTAGCGGCTGGCGGCAAACTCCGGCACGCGAGAGTAGATGGACTCGGGCGTGTTGTTGTCAACGCCGTAGGGCGTTCGTTCCATGAGGAATGGGAGCGGCGCAGTGCCATCCTTGGGGCGTAAAATGACCGCGTGAAGCTTGATGCCGTCGCGCACCGGGATCATCACCTCTTCGCGCGTGTACGCGAGCTTGTTGAAATGAAGAGGCTCGTCGCTGATTTTGTTGGCATGGTCGGTGCCATCCGCGGCGATGCGGTCGAAGCCGGTGATTTTTCCGCCCGCGGAGCGGATGAACTTAAATGTGACGGGAATGTTGGAAACGGTGAAGGTGTCTTCGGATTGCGGGACGAGTTCTAGCCGCGGGCTGCGACGGGATTCGGTGAACAGGCGCGAGCCGTCGAGAGAAATCGAGCGAATGAGGTCCGGATCATCGTCATATTGATATTGACCCACGAAAGCGGCCAGCTTGTCGGCGGGAATCTGGAATTGTTGTGACTGAGGTTTGTCCTGCGCGATAGCGAAAGTTGGGATAAACAGCAACGCAAGTACCCACAGGCGGTAGCGAGAGATAAGTGTCATTAAGAAATCCTTTCCGGCTTTAGCGGCGTTCGAAACAGACGGCGCATGTGTTCTGCTGAGCAGTTCCCTGGGATTTGGAGCCACACGAGTGAGCCGCCCGAGAATATAGCATCACGCCGGGCAAAGCGCAGCCGCGGATATTCGCGCTGCTCGCCATGATGTTCTCGCAGCCTTCCTGCAGCGGCGTAATGTTTCCATCGCTCTAATAGCAAGAATAGCAAAGTACTATGGCGAATTTTATAGGCTCGCGACAAGATCGCTTAATCGCATTTTGCAGAGGCGGGCAGCTTGGGGGAAAGTGTTTTGCGAACGACGGGGAAGCCGGCGCCAACGGAATCGTTGCTGAATGAGCTGGATCTATGCGTACGCGAGGCAGAGATACCGGCAGGAGAGATGGCAGCGCAATCACACTATTCAGTCCCGCAATCACCCGCTTCATTAACGCCATCATCGGCAACGCAATCAATTATTGAATCAGCCGTGCATCCGACCGAAACATCCGCATCGCAGGCTCAGCAGGCGTCTGTTGACGAGGTTCCCATCGGCGTACTCGAGGTTCCCGTTGGCGTGTGGGGCTCGCGGCGCGGAGCGTTTTCTTCGGGCCAGCCGGGGCGCATTGAAGTATTCGCGGAAGAGACGTCCACGGTCATCGTCTTTCCGCACGGCGCGGTGATTCGCGTGTCGGCGGCTGTTGCTCCGGGCCAAATGATGATGGTTACGAATCGCGAGTCCAATCAAGTTGTCGCTTGCCGTGTGGTGAAAGCCAGAAACTTTCCAAACACGAAAGGGTATGCCGAGGTCGAGTTCTTTCGGCCCGTCAATAAGTTTTGGGGCGATTACGTTCCACAGGGCACGATGAAATTGACGGCAGCACCCGCACCGTCAGCAGCGGACCAATACGCGGACGATTTCTGGAACGACCCTTACTCGCCGGAAATGATCAACATTCTTGCCAAAGTTGGGACTGCTTCGCCGGTTCCCTTCCCGGCGGCACGAAACAAGGTGGGGCCGACCGGAAGCCGCGCGACACGAATTCCTTCAGCGGAAAGACTGGCGCAGCGCGCGTCGCTTACATTCGCACCGACAGTCGTACAAGCGAGTCAGCGCGGTCAGAGCGCGGGGGATCGTTCTTGGATACGGGATTTCTTAAGCTCGTTGCCGGGGCAGGTGGTTGCTCTAAGCGGGGCGGACCGGAATTTTTCTCCGAAGCCCAGGATGGCTTTCGCGTGGGTCACTGTGACTTGTCTCATGCTGATGGGCGCGACGGGAATGTTTCTGCTGCATCGCGGAATGCCGCGGGCTGACACAACGGCTCAGGCGAACCCCACGCCCGGAGCGTCCGACGCTTCGTCAGTGGCGAACGCAGCGCAGAGCGCGCAGCCTGTAAGCAATTCCAGCGTCGGCGCGCCTTCGGTCGAGCCGGGAGTGCCCGTCATCGCGAATACCGAAAACTTTCCAGGCACGCAAGCTCGCGAGTATGGCGATAACGCCCGCGCTCTCCAACCGTCATCGAAAACGTCTATCTTGGCGCGTAAATTACTGAACAACGGAAAACCTCTGGCCGCGTCGCCTGTAGCGCGCCGTTCAGCCGCATCGATCGGCAAAGAAGCGCCACCCACTATGACCGGTGCAAATTCGAACCCGGGAACAGGTGCGATTCCTGGAATCTTTTCGGCTTTCATGCCAACGGGCGGCCGCGTGAAGGAGCCGCAGCTCGTTTCCAAGTCTGCGCCGACTTATCCGACCATGGCTAAGCAATTACAGATCGAAGGCGAAGTCACCGTGAATGCGGTGATTGACGTTACGGGCAAGCTAACCAACCTCAAAGTAGTTTCCGGCTCGCCGCTGCTGCAACAAGCTGCGCTCGATTCGCTGCGCACGTGGAAGTACGAGCCCGCCCTCCTCAACGATAAACCCGTCCCGGTCCAAACCTCGATCACCGTGAAGTTCCGCCTGCGCTAAAGTACACGCGCCCGGAGGGATATTGCCAAAACGCGTCTAATGCGGGAAAATCGCTTTAGTGAGAGCACGCCAAGTGCATTTGAATGGCGGAGGAGGCAGCGGCATGGCACGAAAATTTTGGCGAGATCTTAGCGCAAGCATGCTTGTCGCGGTTGGAATCCTGGCATCGACGTTCGTTGCGGCGCGCGCAGCGGGATCGGGATGGTTGGTTCTGGCTGGGCCGCTGCTATTGGCGCTCGCGGTTGTCGGTGCGGACGTGTTGAACGCGCGGCTGAGGGGAGAATCGTCCGGCCCGTCTTGGGCTGCGCTGTTGATGGGAGGCGCGTGCCTGTTGGCGGGTTTGATCGTAGCTTTTCGCGACCCGGCTTCTGTGAAGACGCTCATGCCGATCATTGGCATGGCTGCTTACGTCACAGTGCTGCGGCCCGAGAGCGGAAGCAAGGCATGCAGGAGCATCTAGCCGATAGGCTCTGACCTCGACTAAGCAATTCAACCTATGCAACAAACGGCCTAGCGCCGCGATTATGCTCGCGCCTACTGAAGTATGGTAACTACAGCAGCGCAACTACCTGTGGCGGTGCCGATTGCGGTGCCCGTCAGGTTGTATCGAATCACGCCGGATTGGTCGGAACAAAACGCAAGCGTACCGGTGGTGACTGAAATCGGAGTTGCGTTGTCTTCAAAAGTCAAGAATGGGGAAAGTATCGTGCCTGCGCCCGTCGCCGGTACTGCCGCGACGACGTAACCGCTTTTGGTTCCCGCCGTCAGAACTGGGTCGATCAAGCAAGCTGTTGCCGCTGCAGCAACGCAACTCACCGGTCCGCCTAAATTCGCCAAGTTCGCGAAGCCGGTGCCGTACGACACTGTATAGACAATTTCGGCGGTATTAAGCGTGCGAACTGAGCCGACTGCCGAAGCCGCATTGGCCGCGATGCGCGCGCGAAGCAAGTTCGGAATTGCGATTGCAGCGATGATCAAAATAATAGCCACGACGATCAGTAATTCGATTAACGAAAACCCGTTCTCTTTCTGTTGCTTAACCATTAGCGTGTTTCTCCTTGGCCGACCCGCGGACTTCAATCGTCGTTTGCAGTTCCTTGGCGGGGAACAAGTCGTATAGAGCACGACAAACGCCGTTCGCAGACTCGCGCACTTCCGGAGAAACAAATCTGTAAGTCCCGTGTTAACAGGCGCCGCCGCACACATAATGTTCGCCGTCAAATCAGGACACAGTTTCACTTCTAACTGCACCGCAAAAAACGCCCACAAATATCGTCTGTCAAAGCATTAACAGCCCGCACCAATATGGAACGTCACGACCGAACCCAAGCCTAAGACACTAAGGCTTCCGTCACCGCATAGATCCGGGTACTACGCTGAATGTCCCGGCTTTAGCGAACTTCTCCTCCCAGCGGATTCTTCCTGTGGCTTGCATGACTACGAAGAGCGTGACGATCGAGCCAATCGTAATCGCCAGGCCAGTAAATCCCTGGAAGAAAAATGCGTAGGAGAAGAGCACGAGATAAATCAACTGCGCGAGGCCGGCTTCCAGAGCGGCGAAGCGCAACCCCGCAACCAGCCGCAGATAACTGACGACCAGAAAGATCGAGACCAGCGAGCAGATAAAGAATGCGATGTGGATGGAGACGTGGTCCACCAGGTACGCCAACAAGAGATGGAAGGCAAAGAACGCCGCGGCCAGGAAAAAATAGTTCATCGGATGCAAGTCGATCCCGCGCAGTGTGGTGATGATGAACATCAGGAAGAAAAAGAAAAACAGCGACACGGGAGCGAAAAAGCTGATTTGTCCCGCCAGCGGCCCGGGTTGCAGCTTTTGTGGCATGGCAATTCCGATGGCGTATCCCGAAACCAGATTTGTGTAGTTCCATGACAGGACCCAGCCATTGCCGATTTGGCGTTTTGTCGTGGGCGAAAGAGTATTTTCGGGGAAATCGACGTCTTTGAAATTCGTATGGACGTTCAGCGTGAAGCTGCGAATCTGCGAGACGCCATCTCCGAAATTGTAGCGCCAGGTGTCGAGCCCCTGCGAACGATAGCTCGCGTGCAGCACGACCGTCTTCCCTGCGGGAACCTGGATGCTGCCGAATGCGCTGTCGTTTGCATTCGTTACTGTCAACGGCTGGTTGTCCACCGACATCAACAGGTCGTCATAAACCGCCTGCTTCGAAGGAAGACCAAGCTGGAAAGTTACGAACTGATCTTGGCCGCTTACATTTGTGAATTCGTAATCGCCGGCAAACAAGACGGTGTAAGTGCTGTACCAGAGGAGCCCTTTTTGGCGATGCTCCAAGTCCAGCGTGACATCCACTCTTGTCGCCTGCAGCGGGAGCGGGATCACGTGCGTCGTGCGTATCTGTTTCGGGTCGTTTTCGCTACCTTCGGAGCTGACGGATTCGTGCTTATAAGTTGCTTTGGGCGGGGCTTGTTCCTGCGCCGTTCCCCAATTTGACGCGACGCGCGATTTTAATTGGTCCGTCAGCGGCGAATAGCTGCGCGTTTCAATAGTAGTGCCAAGAACGAGCCATGCAATCGAAGTGCAGACGAAGATGAACACGAGCGCACCGATGCGCTTGATCATGAGTCTCTCCTATGAGGAATTACTTCTCCCCGGGGAAGGAAGCAAGCGACGCACCAAAGATTTCGCGTCGCTAGGGCGGCAACCAAACGGCAGACAAGCCACTTAGCGAGCGTGTTGGTTTTGAATCGTGTTTCGCGAGACGCGTCTGCGGCAGCCCTGACACTCCCAAAGGGCCGCCGCGAAGTCATTTGAATAGTGTGCGAATTGGGACAGCGCCGGGATACGGGCTGCCGGTAAGATTCTTGCTGTGTGTTGCACCCGTCCGCAGTGGCATGCTTTTGCGCGCGCGGCACTACAAGGAGAATCGCAATGAAGAGATCGCTGATTGTGAGTACGTTTTTTCTAGTGCTACTGGCTGTTGGATGCTCGGCAGGACCGCAAGGCCAGCCCGGACCACAAGGCGCGCCAGGTCAAGACGCGCAGCGTGACCGCGACGCTCAGCGCGACCGAGATGCGCAACGCGATCGCGACGCAGAACGCGACCGCCAGGCCAACTCCGGAGGATGCCCAGCAGGGGAGCATCAAGCCACTGATCATGACGGAAGGCCCGTCTGCGTCCGCGATTAACGCCGTAGCCGGAACATGACTTTGCCGTTGCCTTTCGCAGCGGGCAGCGATGCAACATCGGCTGCGCTCAATTCCCTCTCGCGCCTTATAATGATTTCATGACGGATGCGCCTGCGCGGCACATGCAGTGCATGGAGGTTTGGGGCGGGAGCCAACTTACTTCCAGCGGCGTGGAGCTGGGCGGGCTCGACGTATGGGTTTACAGCAAGCCGTTCGGCGAAGCGCAGCGCGGCGGGGATGTCTATTACGTTTCGAGTTGCGCGAGCGGCCGCATCAGCCGTCTGCTTCTCGCGGATGTTTCGGGCCACGGCAGCGCCGTCGCTTCCACCGCAGCCGATCTGCGCACGCTGATGCGACGCTTCGTCAATCGGCTGGACCAGAAAGAAGTCGTCCGCCTGCTCAACGAGCAGTTCACCGAACTATCGCGCCACGGAAGTTTCGCAACCGCCGTTCTCACCACTTTTTTCGAGCCCACTCGCCGGCTTTCGCTTTGCAACGCAGGCCATCCGCGCCCGCTTCTTTATCGCGCAGCCGACAGCCGCTGGTCGCTCCTGGGCCACGCAGACCATCCCGAGAAAAAGGGGTTGAGCAACATTCCGCTGGGGATGTTTCAGATCGCGGATTACGAGCAGCTCGACGTGGAGCTCGAGCCGGGCGACTGCATGATCAGCTACACCGACGCGCTGATGGAATCCTGCGACGCGGACGGACAAATGCTCGGCGAAGCGGGCCTGCTACGGATCGCCAATCTGCTCGGCGACGTGCCCGCCGAAAAACTTATCCCCTCGCTGCTGCAGGAAATCGGCGAGCGCTTTCCGCAAAATCTTTCCGCCGACGACGTCACCGTGCTCGTGGTGCGCGCGAACGGCCGCGCCCTCGAGTTTACTTTCGCTCAAAAGCTGGAAGCGTTCGGCCGCTTCGTGAAGACTTTTTTCCGCTCGCTGCGCCCCGGCGCCGATCGAGCCCCGTTCCCCGACGCGAATCTGGCCAACCTCGGCGGCGCGCTCATTCCCGCGCTAAGCCGCCGCTGGCGCACGCCTCGCCCCTCCGTAAAATAACCGGCGGAAAAGCAGGACTGTCCGCATTCGCTCAGGCTAGTGGCTGATGATCCACTCAGCGATTACTTCTACGGCGTGAGGTTCCTTTCCGAAATAGCCATGACTGGAAAGGGGGTCGCAGTTGTCAGTCAAAGGCAAGAGAGTGGACGCAGCTACGTTCTTAATCTCCACCACCGGCGAACCGGTCAGCGCCTTCTTTACAGCGGGGTCGCCCGTGGGCAGGGTGCCCGGGCAAGTATTGCCGGCGTCGTTGACAATCAGCACAGGCACGGTAATGCTCGAAAGGGTCGCGGAGAAAAGTGAGTCCGGATCGAGCGGAGGCGTGTTTCCGTTGATGGACGAGGAGAAGACGAGGCCGTCGGGCCCTGTGGGAGGACCGGCCATGGCCGCCACGAACGCGCCGGCCGTTCCACGACTCGTGCCCACCAGCCAAACCGGCAAACCAGCAAAAGTCGCGCGCGCGAATTGGATCACCTGCTCAACATCGCTAATGTGCTGCGGGTCGCCCTGGTGAAACATAAGGTAGTTGGGAGGCATCAGCAGGTAGTCGGAGGCGGCATCCAGCGTAATGACAACAAAATTGTATCCGCCGAAAAGCCAGCGGCTCCGAGTCAGAAAATTACTGGAGTTGACGCTCAACGTGCCGTTTACGGCCGGTGGGACCGGCGGCGTCAGGCCAATTCTGCCGGTGCCGCCGGTTAGCAAAATTACCACGGCCACGGGAGGATTCGGCGCAGCGGGCGGAGGAATAACGGGCGGCACCGTGAGTATAAAGTTTTCTGTAACCGGAGACGGCCCGACAATCGGTGGGCGCGTAAGCGTCAAGGTATCCACTACATCCTGAGCGAGCGCGCTGGGGACGAGCAGCAACAAGAGTGGGAGAATAACCAGGCAGCAAAGCCAAACGGATCCGTTGCGCTTCTTCTTCACGGCGAGCCTCCTTGGCAGCGATTGAGGAATTGGGGCCCTTGAAGCAGCTTGGAAGATAGCGCTGCGTTGCTGCGAGGAAGTGTTAAGCCAGGATTAATTCTCGATTTAATTAGCTAAGTTCAGCGTTTCCCTGCTTGGGACGCTCCCGGTCTGCATCGCCATTAACAAGCATTACGTTGCGCGCGGTACTTGGAGGTTCAGCGAGCATCCGTGTCCAAATGAACGCTCTTCAGTTCCTTGATTTGTTTGATTGCGATCGCGCGAGTTCCGTTTCGCGTGAACACCGGGCCGGTTGCCTGCACATACTTTCCTACAAACGGCATCATCTTTTCACGCTGGTCGGTATCGGGCATGTACTCTGAGATTGGGAAATAGATCAGCCCGGCCTTGGTGAGGATGATGATCGGTGAGCCGTGCCTAACGCAATCCAGGGTGCACTGCAAACTGAAGCTGGTGGCGGTCCCAGCTGGATTTTGGATGGGACAAGCGAGGTCCCGAACGGCGCCCTCGATCGTCATCGTCTTAGCGTCGGGCGCCATCTTAGTACCCTGACGCGCGAGCGCCGGACAGATGAGCAGCACAGAAAAAGACGTGGCAACTAGTACATGGAACAAACTGGAGCGCTTCATAAGCCCCCCGGCGGCGTGACGCAGGTTTTTGCGGACATTTCCGGTTTGGCCACCCAAGCTGGCAAGAATATACACCGTGCCGAGTCTATATCTGCAAAAGCTCGAAAGCCCAGTAGATAATCAAACATCTTCCCGGACGCACCGAGATTCCCAAACCAGTGGAGGGTCGGCGTTCCATGTGGTGAACGCCCCTCACGCCGCGCCACCACACGTAGAGCAGCGTTAAGAGACGATTTATCGAGAGCGCACGTCGAGATGGTCCACTGTGAGTGTGCCGATGGAGAGCTTTTCTATGCGGGCTTCCAGAACTCGCAAACGCCCGATAGCCATTGCACCCACCGCGATTGCTCCGATTGCCGCGGCGCCGAGAGCGATTGCACCAACCGCCAGCGCGCGCATGGCGGTGCTGCTCGTTCCGATTGCGTCGGTGGAACTCTTCGTCCGGGTCATAGGTCCTTTCTCCTTTCCTCGTCTTATGCGGGCTTACTGCTAACTTATGTGGCCCCTAAAGGGGTGACCCACAAAGATATTCCATCTTCGCAGCAGCGACGATTACAAAGTTATCGGGGCTTAAGCAAGGTGCTCTGGTTGATCAGGTGCAAGTCGCTCCTGCTTTCTTTATTCGAGTCAGGCAATGATGAGCGTACCTCGCGGCCCTAATATAACTCTTACGACTTCCTTATGTTCTCTTGATGTTTCGCATGCTAGGTTCCCATGCGACGACTGCGTTGCGTCGCGCCGGGATGCCCACAGACACGGGAAATACTAGAGCTGCATCGTCAACAATCTCTCGGTCCTCTCTCGGGTATCTGATCTTTTGTGCGATCGCATTTACGAGTTGCCCGGCCCAAAGTTTCGCGCAAACGGCGCAGTCTTCTGGAGCAACAACACAAACTACAGAAAAGTCGCCATCCCCACCGGCCGGAGCCGCGTCCGCCAGCCCTGCCGAACAAAGCGCCCGCGAAAATTTTCTCAAACGGCTCTGGCGCGCCTATAGAGACGATTGGAAAGGTTCGGCCTCTAGCGGCCCCGAACCCGCGCGCCGTGGCTTCCCTTCGCCGGTCACGAACCCGCCATTTCCGTTCGCGGACTGGCCTTACGGTGGTTCGCCTGTAATCGGCGCTCCGTGGACGCAATCCGGTCCCCTGATGGAAGCTCTCTGGAGCGGTCCTCACGGAGATTGGTGGAAGAACACAAAAATCCAAATCTACGGCTGGCTGAATTTCGGCTTCAATGGCAGCACCTCCGACAAATCATTTCACGGTAACAAATACGGAAATTTTCCGACCGCCTATGACGAAGTTCCCAACGCCGTCGAACCCGACCAGGAAGTTTTGTACATCGAGCGCCAGCCTGACACGGTGCAGACCGACCATTTCGATTGGGGCTTTCGTCTGACCAATCTCTACGGCCTGGACTATCGCTTCACCACCGCCAAGGGAATTTTCAGCAACCAGCTGCTGGGGAAAAATCTTGAGTACGGTTACGACCCGGTCATGGCTTACGTCGATTTGTACTGGGGACAGGTGGCCGAAGGCATGAACATCCGCATCGGCCGTTATATTTCCCTTCCCGACATTGAAGCCCAGCTCGCCCCTAACAATTACACCTACAGCCACTCGATTCTTTACACCTTCGACGCCTACACCCAAAGCGGAATCAACATCACCACCCGACTAAGCGATCACTGGATGATTCAAACGGGCCTCTCCGCCGGCAACGACGTGGCTCCGTGGGTCGGCGAGCCCAACGCAAAGCCGACATTCAACGGATGCATCGCCTACACCTGGCAGGAAGGCCGCGACAATCACTACGCCTGCCTTAATTCGCTGAACAGCGGAAGGTACGCCTACAACAATCTTCAAAGCGTTTATTACACCTGGTATCACAAAATCAGCAAGAACTGGCACACCGACACAGAGGCTTGGTACATGTGGGAGGATCGCGTCCCCAATCTGAATAATCCCGCGGCAAAGTCGTTGCTGATCAACGGGGCCAACGGGGCTTATTGCAACAACATTACGGAGCTAACCTGCTTCGCTCCGGAAACCGCGGTCGTAAACTACTTCGAAAAACAATTCTCCACCAAAAATTACCTGACCTTCCGCAACGAATTCTTCGACGACATGAAAGGCCAGCGCACCGGCACAAAGACCCGTTACTCCGAGCACCTGATCGGTTGGGGCCACTGGATCGGGACGACTGTCCTCCTCCGCCCGGAGCTCCGTTTCGAACGCAGCTACGATCGCCCCGCCTACGACCTCGGCACCAAGAAAAACCAGTTAACCCTGGCCGGCGACGTCATCTACTTTTTCTAACGCGCGGATCTTTCAGATTATGGCCATCCGCTCGACCCATTTTGCGTGGAATGCGGGAGCGGGGAAGGATCCGCAATGTACTGTGTTTCGCGCGCAACCTTTCGTGCTGGCCATGTCTTTCTTGACAGAGAATTGACCGCGAATGCTGTAGAATCCGCCCGTGCATCCCGCTCCCACCGACCCCGAACGCTCGAACCTCACCCATCTCGCTTTCCGTCTTCAGGAACTCAACAACACCGCCACGCAAGTCCTACTGTTCCTCAGCTTCGCCATCGTTGCCGGCGTCACCTATCTGGCCACCTCGCTCGACGCACCTCACAAGATGGCGCTGCAATCCTCTCTTCGCTGGTGGGTCTTCGCGATTTTCCCCACCGTCGCGGTGATCCTTCCGCTCAAAGAAATCGGCGACGACAGCATCCGCTGGTTCCGTATCCTCCTCTGGGTCCGTTTCATTCTCCTGTGGTCCGCCATCGTCTGCATTTTCGTCGGCGCCATCCAATTCTTCCGTTCCATATAGCTTTAGGTAAATCATTTTGTATCTAGTGTTGCTGCAAACGGTAGAGCCACGTTCTCGATGAAATTCAAGAGCAAGGATCTCTACCACAGCACCGCCGCTCTACTTTGACATCGCACTTGGCAGCAGGCCGAGTTCGAACCCGCTCTTGATTTCTTCTTCCCACAGGTTCATCTTGTACCCGCTAGCTCCTGCCCTGTACCAGTGCGCAGGTGGTTTAGTGCTGTGAATGCATACGCTGCGGATCAGAGCGCGGGTTCTGGTATTTGGCCAAGCGACAAGTCCGAAGAGCATCGCAAAGAGAAGAAGGAGAACGTGATGGATAAAATCAGCGCGGCGCTGAGGCTGGTTGGCATTGCTCTATTTTCTCTCTTGGTTTGCAGCGCAATACCGGCGCAGCGGCCGCCGGACAACGTAGCAGGCGATTGGATTATTTACTCAACGAATGCCGAGAACGGCAGCATCGAGGTTAAGCACGTACAGATCGTGCAGTACGGCAACCAAATCACTGGTCACTTCGACGGGCCCGTCCAGTCAGGCGCGATCGAAGGCGAGGTCCACGGACATCGCATACGGTTCAGCACCGTAACTCGCAACGTGCTCCATTTTAGTGGCGATATTTTTGGAGACACAATAACCGGATCCTACGGAATCCGTGGGCGACGCGCCTCGTGGGAAGCCATTCGCACGACCGCGTCGAACCAGGATTATCCGACCGGCACAATACTTTCCGGCATGCCGATGTTGGTTCCCACACCGCCTCCTGCGCCGGTGGCACCTCCCGCGCCTACGCCACCGCCCGCCCCTGCGCCAGCGCCAGCACCTGCAGCACAGGAAGCGGCGCCGCCTGACACGTCAGCACAAAGCAGTTCGGCACCAGCCCCAGCGCCCCAGCCTCCGGAACAACTGCAAGCTCTTGTTGCCCCCATCGCGCTTTATCCGGACTCGCTGGTTGCACAAGTGCTTGCCGCGGCCAGCTACCCTGAGCAAATTTCGTTCGCCGATTATTGGGTGTCACAGAACAAGACCTTAACGGGTGCGGCTCTGGCTGAGGCAGCGGATCAGCAACCTTGGGACTCCAGCGTCAAGGCAATCACGCAATTTCCCACAGTCCTACACACTTTGGCTTCCAACCTCACCTGGACTTCGAACCTCGGAGAGGCATTCCACAATCAGGAGCCCGACGTGATGGCGGCGATTCAGGTCATGCGCGCCAAAGCACAAGCGGCGGGAACGTTAGCGACCACTCCACAGATCCAAGTTGTGCAGCAGTCCCCCAGCACTATCGTGATTCAGCCGGCTGATCCACAGGTCGTTTATGTGCCGCAATATAATCCGGCGGTTGTTTACGGCGCGCCGTATGTGGTGCCCTACTACACGCCGCCGGTCTTCGCCGGAGTTGCGGTTGGCGCCGGCATTTCATTCGGGGCCGGCGTTTCAATTGGATTCTTCGGTGGTGGAGGCGCGGTTGTCGGAGGCGTGGGGTTCGGTTGGGGATGGCACGCGTGGGGCTGCAACTGGGGCGGCGGTGGCGGCGGCGGAACCGTCATTTTCAACAACAACACCTACATCAACAGGACGAATATCCACAATTGGCACGGCGCGAATTATAACAACTACCATCCTTGGGGACCGAACCGGGGAGGCGGCGGTGCCGTTCCGAATGGCGATCATCCCGACAACCCTCACGGATACTATGGCCCGAGCGGCTACTATCATCCCGAGGCTGGTTGGCATCCGGGCCAGGACACGCACTACGGTCCCGGTGGCGCGTATCACGCGAACGGTTATTACGGACCCGACGGCGGCTGGCACGCCAACTCCCAGATTCCGACGAAAGATGAGCCTAATGGTGGGCACAACGGCGATCACGGATTAATCGGCGGCAAGGGCGGCGTCCAAAATCCCAATGCGGGGATGAACGGACCTGGCGTCGCTCCGGCGGGCGGCTACCACAACGATACGCGCGGCGGCAAGCCAGAGGGCGGCCACAGCTCCTGGAGTGGAGATGGCGGACGCGCTCACGCCGAAAGTGCTCGCGGGCGAGAGAGTATGCATCGCTCCGAGAGGAGCCACGCTTCCCATCCGCACGAGTCGCATGCGCACTCGTCGGGGCGTCGGCGATAACAGCTGGCGGAAGATGAAACTCGCAACCTGAATACGACAGGGATTGCAAAAATTAAAAAGAAGAATGAACCGGATATAAGAAGCGAGAGGCGCGAAAATGAATCCGCAAACGAAAGTATCAGGAAGCAAAAGAAGGTCGCACTGGTTGGTGTTGGCTCTGTTCGCTCTGGGAAGCATCGGGATTCACTCCGCCAAAGCCGCCTCGGCACCCACGACGGATCAAGCCACTTTTTCCGGCCCTGCGGAAGCAGGCACGGCGCTTCGTAACGCGGCGCAGAAGGGAGACGAAAGCGCCTTAAACTCAATCCTGGGGCCCGAGTCGAAAGCGATTATGAGTTCCGGTGATCTCAAGGAAGATACGGCTGCTTTGCAGGAATTCGTCAGCAAGTACGATGAAATGAATCGCTGGGTGTTGATGACTGACGGGACGGAAATCCTGAAAATCGGAGCGGACAATTATCCGTTCCCGATTCCTCTGCGGCAGAACAGTTCGTCCAAATGGTTTTTCGACACCCGTGGCGGCGCCGATGAAATCCTGGCGCGTCGGATCGGCCGCAATGAACTGTTGGCCATCGATGCTATTTGCGCCATGGCGTACGCCGAGGATATCTACGCCCAGACTTCTCACGACGGAAATCCAGCAGGCCTCTATACCACGAAGATCTTCAGCACCCCGGGGAAACAGGACGGTTTGTACTGGAAGGTTCCGGAGGACAAGGAACTCAGTCCGCTCGGCAGAGTGAATGAGTTTGCCGCGGATGCACTAGCGAATGGAGCGCCGGTGATCGACGGCTACACATTCCGCATCTTGACCGCCCGAGGGCAGGCGGCGCAAGGCGGAGCGAAGAGTTATATCATCAACGGAAAATTGATTGGAGGGTTCGCGATCATCGCCTCGCCGGTGAAGTATGGCGAGTCCGGAATCATGACATTCATCATCAATCAGGAAGGTGATGTGTACCAGCAGGACCTGGGCGACGAGACGAGCAAAGTCGCGGCTTCGATCCGGGAATACAACCCAACCGCCGATTGGGAGGTCGTCGAGTAGCACGCAGACCACTTCAAGCCTCTCACTTCGCGTAAACTTTGTTGTTGACAATTGCGCTGTGAACCGCAAATGGCGGTGTCGTTAGTTAATTCGCCCGCTGTGAAATTATGTGGGCATGCGTTCGACCCATTTTGCGCGGAATGCGGGGGCCGGGAATGGATCCGCGAAGTATTGTGTTTCATGCGCGACCTTGACGCCGATGAACTCCATGATGCTCACGGTGTAGGACGGCTTGGCGTCATAGGTCAGGATGAATTCGGTGACCCAAAGATCGCCGCTACCGATGATTCGCCGGATGGAAAACCGCTTGTTGCTGGGCTGACTGGCGCGCTGGCCCTGTATGTTGCTCCGGCCACGGGTTCGCTCGCCTGACTGCGGGTAATCCAGCACCGCGTCCTCCTGATAGATGAGGTGCTCCGTTACAAAATCGCTGGCATCGGAAGCTGCCCAATGCTGACCCAGTGCTGCACGAATCTCTTTGTCTCGCGCTCCAGGATCCTGCTTTTGCTGTTGTTGACCGTTCATCTTCAGCCTCCAATTTGACAAGAAGCTAAATGCTCTAGCGGAATCGGAGTGTATCACTCGTCAAGCCGCCTGCGCATCCGAGCTGTTCTGACGGACTGCCCCACAATGAAACTGTCCGACATGAAACTGCACAACAATTTCCCTTATGTGGATATTTTTGTGCTGAATCTGAGGTTTCGGCGGACTGCTGACCCGTACATGGTGTGGAATCACCATTCGCGATGGGCCATGAGAGTGCGCTTCTTCACTGCGAATCAGTCAAGTTTAATACATAAAAAAATGAGCATAAGACATACAACTCGGAGAAAGTCAGAACGGTTCATTCCGGTACATCGCTTAGCATGGCTGTTGCTTATATCTTTCGCAGTTGGAATGGCGTGTTTTGCTGGGCTGCATCATCATCAAGTCCAGCCAATGGCTTCGGCAGCGCAGAGCGTATCTAATAGTTTCTTGATTCCGTCTCCTGAAGTGGCCTTGGATCAATCGCAGCGGACCGTTTATCCATATTCGGTAATCCCTGGCGGGGTTCGCAACGTTACCGAATTAAAGAGCGCCATGGCAAACGATCCGATCGTTGCCGACCATTACGGCGAATTCCAAATCGCAAGTTTGCGCGTGGTTCGATTGGATCGTGCACGTTCGCTCCATGTTTCTTATCGTATCGGCAACCGTATTTACTGGACCAAAGGTAGAATGAATCTGGCAAAAGGCGAAACGGTAATTACTGATGGAGTCCTGATGGCCAGGACCAGGTGTGGAAATCTCGCTGCGGACGTGATTCCGTCAACCGATCAGCTTTCCACTCTTTTGGCCGAACCAACAGCAGAAGCGCTTGATACGCCGTCGAATCCTCCTGGCGCGGATATTCCCGATGAAGGCGTTCCGCTTGAATCATTCTCGACGCCGCCGGATTCGCCGGGTCTCGCTGTTGAAGGCGGGCCTCCTTCCAGCGGAGGCACAACGGGCACTTCGACCCCGGGCGGTCCCACAGGTCCCGTGGGCATAACACCAGGCACGCCGCCATCGAGTCCCCCTCCTGTCTCGCCCGTGCCGGAACCCGGAAGTTTGGTTCTGCTATCGATTGGACTTCTCGGAATTATTGTTATTCGCAAGCTGGTATGAAGATGTCTGTGTGCTTTTATGGAACTAAAGTCAAAACTTGCAATTCATATCGTCAGGAGCGATTGATGAAGGAAAAACCGGCAAGAGAACAACTCCAAGCAAAGATCGACCGCGTCCACTGCGCCAGGATTAGGGCCGAACGATTTATCGACGCAGGAGGAAATCTGCATTCCAGGGCAGCTGTTCCGATTGGAGCGGAATTGCGTCTGGCGGCAAACGAGCTGGTCGCTGAGTTTGGACTTCCAAGGCTTGAAAGTACTCCGTAGCAGGGATCACTCGGCAGTCTACACCGCTTCGAAGCGCATAACTCCTGATTTAGTCGGCCTACCGGCCATCTTAAGTAGGGCTTTGTTTGTGCGGTAAGCGGCATTCAGTCGAGCGCTAGATTTCTATTAGTATTTACGTCAACTGCATCCCCTTGCTTCTTGCCAACCTGCATTAGGTATCCGATGCTAAAGAAGTTCTAATTTGCCTGCCCGCCATTGTAATCGTAAGCGAGTTGCCCGGATCGAAGGCGTTCGCTAAATGACATTGAGGAGGAGCACATGAAACCCGGCCCTGAATCAGCGAATCGTCTTTTTCAGTTGGTGGCACTGACCGTTCTTCTCAGTGTTCTGCCGCCGATTGCATCGGGACAAAAGACCGCACCGCCGCCTCCTCCGCCGAAGAAAAGCGCGCCCGCGCCTGCAGCATCTCATCCCGCGCCTGCGTCGTCTCATTCTGCGCCCGCGTCCTCCGATCCTGCTCCTACGCCTGCGGCGCGTCCGGCAAGCCATGACAGCGCCAGCCATTCCACGGGAAATACTCGCTCGACCGCTGGACCGAACGCCAGCGGTAGCCGCTCGACGGGAAACGCCGGAAACGCGAATCGGGCTAATAATCTTGCGAGCAATCGAAACGCCCCGGCTCCGAAACCAGCGCCACCTGCCAACGAAACGACGATCCGGGACATCACTCCGAATTCCGCGAGCGGCAGCCGCGGCGCGAGCTCAAAAGGAACTGGAAATTCTGCGCCGGCAAATGGGAAGACGGCATGGGGCGCACCAGCCAACAAGAACGCGGTAAATGCAAATCACGTGAACAATCAACCTGGAACTCATACGCTGCCCAACGGCGGAACCAGGATCGTAAAGGCCAACGGCAGCGCGGTGGAAAAGAACAAAGACGGCAAAGTTACTGCGGTGACGACGGCGAAAGGCGTGACAGTAAGGCTTGATGCGCATGGACACCCGGCGACAATCCATGACGGTCATGGCACGACCATCAGCCGCGGGCCGCACGGCGAGCGAAGAGTGGAAACCGTGCGCGCCGATAACAGCCGCCTGGTATCCACCGGACAACATCGCGGATTCGCGGAACAGCGCTTCACGCAAGGCGGAAGAGAGTACGCACGGCGCACCTATTACGACCACGGACACATTTACGCGCGTGTTTACCAAACTTACTTTTACGGCGGCTATCCATTTTATAGCTACGTTCCTGCCTTCTATTTCGGACCGGCGTATTACGGATGGGCCTATGGCGGGTGGGCGGTGCCGGTGGAATACACGTGGGGATGGTATGGGTCGCCCTGGTTCACGCCCTACGGATACTATTTCAGTCCGTACGCGGCCTATCCGGCGCCGGCTTTTTGGCTCGCGGATTATGCCATCGCGGAGAGTTTGCAGGCCGGAGCGGAAGACACCGGAGCGGATGACACCGGAGCGGATGACTCGGGATCTTCAAGGTTGCGCCACGAGGCGGGCCTCGTGCTGGCCTCCGCACATCTCGGCGATCAGATCGGGGGCGCTTCGCCGGTAATGAACAAAGAACTGAAAGACGCGATCGCCAAGCAAGTGAAAATAATTCTTGCGGATGAGAAGGCGGCAGCGGCAACAGTGGGAAATTTGCCTGCGGACGAAGACGCGGAACAAGTTCCGCCGTCACTCGACCCGCGGTTCAAGCTGTTCATCGCCTCCTCCAGCCTGAGCCTCGATAGCGGCGACGGAACATGCGCGCTTACCGCCGGGGATATTGTCCGGCGTACCGCAGACACTCCCGATGCGAACAACACGGTGGCCGTCGAGGTGGCCAGCAGCAAGAGAGACGATTGCGCGATGGGGACTGCGTCGCGAATCGCGCTGGACGACCTGGAGGAAATGCACGACAGCTTCCGCCAGAAAATTGACGACGGATTGAAATCACTTTCTGAAAAGCAGGGCAAGGGCGGCATTCCCAACGGACCAGCCGCCGTTGTGCACCGGCAGCCGGAAGGCGAGGCGACTCCAGATCCCGCAGTCGAATCCGATCTGAAGAAACAGCAACAAGCCGCGGACGCGACCGAGAAGGATGCCCAGGATATCTCGCCGGACAGCGGATCCACCGACTAGCTTGTGAATCGAGACATCCGGCGAGCGTGATTATCTAAGGGGAGCGAAAACTAGGCTTGGGGGTCTTGACGTGCTTTCAACTCCATCTTCTTTGCTTGGTAGAAGGAAGCCCAACTAAGAAAGCCAGCCCATGAGAATCCTAAAAGGGTTACCCAGGCCGGATTCGCCTTCAATCCACCTTCGAGCGAATAGAGGAGAGGACCAATTAGCCAGATGTATCCGAGGCGTCGTACCGCCTTCGCCCCGGATATATTCTGCTTCTTTTGTTCAGCCATATCCGGAGCAGGCGAACTGGCAAGTATTCTTTTCCTTCCAAAAATGAATACGGAGACGGCCACGACCAAATAGCAGAGCGCAGTATACGGAAACCACATTGGAACGGTGTTTCCGCGAAGTGTAAATCCCATATACGCGGCGAGCGCCACATACGGCAAAATGAGGCTGAAGAGCAATATGAGCAGCTTAGTCTTCTGTGTCATTCTGGCCGTTGGCATCTTCGATGGTCGATAGCCGACGCCTAGAATACAACGGTAAGAACAAGTAAATACCTCAGTTGTATTGGCGTGCTGCGAAAAAGCAAACGGCCAGCTAAGTCCCGCGTTAACCGTACTTGACGGAGGTGCTTTGGCCGACCTCGATGATGTAGCCGTCAGGATCGCGGATGTAGCAGCGAATCTCGCCGTACTTCGGAATCGGCTCGGTGAGGAACTCGGCTCCTCGACTTTTCCATAATTTGTAGCAGGCTTGAATGTCCGCAACGCGGAAATTCATAAAGCTGTTGATGTGGTTCGGGTCGGGGGTGCTGAGCGTGACCGTCGGCTTATCCGGAGTCGGGCCGCCACCGACGTTCAGAATCATCCAGATATTCGCAAGCTGAAGGTACGGAGGCGCGTTGCCGTCACCCATGGTTAGAATGCGAGCGCCGAAGACCTTTTCGTAGAAGCGCGCCGAGCGCTCCTTGTCGGCGACGGTGAGAAAATACGCGATGCTGATCCCCTCTTTCGGGGGCATCTCATAGCTCTTCTGTTCGACTTGTATGGCGGTCATGGATGGCTCCTTTCGATATCGCGCGCAGAATACGCTGAACATCACTACAGACATTCGAAGCGTTCGTTCCTTTAGGTTTACAAAGAACCGTTCAGGTTCCTCCTACGACTTGCTGTTTCGCGGATCGTCTTTCGCGTTGAGGTATTCCATTCCCAGCGGGCCCAGCGCGGTTATTTGCGTGACGTACTCGCCGGATTTCGCCCAGTGGAAATGGTGCGTATTGCCAGGGAGAACGATCACGGCGCCGGGAGGATAGGCTTCGAGCTTACTCGCGTCGAATTCGTCACCCCGTCCGATATAAAACACGCCGGATATCACGGTATAGACTCGATCCTCCGGGTGCTTGTGAGGCATCAGCTTCGCGTCGTGCGGCGCTTTGACCCTGATGGTGTAAGGGCCGGGCTGCGAAGGTTGACCCACGACGACGGCCAGCAGGACGCCAGGTGGAAACGACGGGAACGGTTTCCAATCAATATCGTCGGGCAAGATGGTTTTGAAAATGTCCTCCCCGAGTTGGTGAGGCCGGACTTCGCTCTGCTCAGCACGCTTTACGCCGCCGGTTTCCTGAGACATCAAACCTCCTTCGCGCGAAAAATGTAAACGTCACCACAGACTATGTTCGATTCTTATGCTGAAACCGACTTCTTCTTCCCGTCGAGTGCCGCTTGAAGAAGCTTCAGAAGCGCTTGATCTGAGAATGGGTTCTGACCTGAGATCAACTCGCGATCTTGAAGGACGTAGCTCTGCCATGGAGCGACTACGCTCACGTCGCCACCCGCCGTACGCAAGGCAAAGTCCGGGTAGAAGAGAACCTTGCCGCCAATCTCAAGCGGCTCGCGCTGCTGCTCTTCCGCTGTCGAAAAGATAGTCATCTTATATCCGGAATAGATCCAGCCTTGAGCCTTGGCGTGCGCTCCGGCGGCATCGCCCGCCGACAGCGCGGCGACGAACTCCTTCGAATTCGGAAGCGCCGAGAGAAGTGAAATCGGGCCATGGCAGAGCACAGCCGTAGGCTTGGATGTTTCGTGAAAGTGTCTCATCACTATGCCGGCATTGGGATCATCGAGAAGATCGATCATCGGACCATGGCCGCCGGGGACGAAAACAGCGTCATATTGCTCCAGGCCCGAGGCGATGACATCCGAGATACGAGATGGGTCTCTGAGACCAGCCAGGCCGTCGCGGAATCTCATATAGTCCTGAAGCTTGGCCGCGTCCCCGCCGAAGAAATCAGCGATCTCTGAATTCACATCTACTTGGGGCGCGTTGCCTTTGGGGTTGGCGAAAGTGATTTCGTAGCCCTCCTGCATCAGGGCGCGAACCGGAACGGTCAGTTCGTTGAGGTAGTAGCCGGCGCCGGTATATACCTTGCCATCCTTCAAGGGCAAACCGCGACCGCTGGAGACCAGCACTAAGATTTTTCCTTTAGTTGCCATTGTTCTTCTCCTTTTTGAAATCGAATTCTGTTCTCCTGAATGTGAGCCGGCTCTTTTAACTTTCTGCTCTCCGCGGACTAGCGCGCCGCGATTTGGCCCAGGTAGAATCCGAGGCGATTTTCGACGTCGCCCGGCTTCTGGAATCCGCGGTCCGTCAGCGCTTTGATTCCCTCCTGCGCGGCGGGTCGCCCGAGCGACTTGATGCACGCATCCCACCCGGAATCGATCTCGACGTCTGGCGGCAGGCTCGCGTTGACCAGGCGCTTGGTGTTGGAGATCGCCCATTTGTCGAACTTGGCGATCCGCGTCGCGAGCGCCTCCACGTACGCATCCAGCTCGGCGTCGGGCAGCGCGCGATTAATGTAGCCGTAGGCTTCGGCCTGCTCTGCTCGGAGATCTTCCGAGCTCAACAGCACTTCGAGCGCGCGGTTTCGCCCGATGAGTCGCGGCAGCCGGGCCATGGGGCCGCCGCCGGCGACCATCCCTACGCCCACTTCCCATTGCGAGATGATGGTTTTCTCGCGGCTGGCAAAACTCATGTCGCAAGCCAGTGTGATCTCGCTGCCGTTGCCCGTCGCGCGGCCACGGATGAGCGCGATGGAAGCGACTGGCAAGTGTGTCAGGCGTACAAGAAAGTCCGGCCACGCCTCCAGGCCAGTGGGGCCTTGAGGTATGCTGGTCAGGTCCTCCATTTTGGTCGTGAAGTCGGAGTGATTTAGGAAGTAGTCTGGGACCGCGCTGTCGAAGACAACGACTCTGACCTGCTCGTCGGCCTCCAGTGCGTTCATCACTTGCCGAAACTGCTTGACCATTTCCGGACCCATCACGTTGAGCGGCGGGTTGTCGATTGTCACACGCCAATAGGCGGGCGACCGCCGGGTCACGCGGATTTGTTCGTGCTTCGTAACTGCGCTTGTACTTGTCATAGCATTCTCCTGTCTGTTTATTCGTATCGTTATTTGTCTCGGAAACCGGTTGATTGCCCCTAGCGGTTACTCGAAATTTGGATTATTACTTCCCTGCTGCCGGTTGGTTGATTAATGCCGCGCCTGCGTTGCTGACGATCTCGTCCTGCGAATCCGCGCCTCCCGAACAACCGATTGCGCCGATAATCATCCCCTGTTCGATCAACGGAATGCCGCCTCGCGACGCAATGACTCCATCGAACGCGAGCAGATAGTTGAGATGCATGACGTTGATACCGACCTCGAACTCCTTCGTCGGGCGCCGGAAGGTTGCGGCTGCTTTTGCTTTGTGCTCGGCAATCTGAATGGATGCAAGCATCGCGCCGTCCATTCGTTGGAAGGCGACGAGGTTGCCGCCGGAATCGACCACCGCTACGTTCATCTTCCAACCCCGCTTCTTCGCCTCCGCCACCGCCGCGACAATAAGCGCCTGGGCTCGGTCTAGTGATATCGGCGGCCCATACGGAGTGTCGAAAGGCATTTTGTCCGGCACAATATCGAGGGGATATGTATCCGTGGGCTGCGGCGCTCGACTCGCAGCAGCGGCGCTCCCTGTTTTCTCATTTGACATACGTCCTCCTTAAATCTTCGTACGACAACTCGCTCGCGGGTTTCGTAGCGCCGGAGTCTCGCCGGCTCCTTTGATTTTTCTCATGGTCGGGCACGTCGCGATCCCTTCGTATCGCAATGACTTCGCCTAAGGTTGGTACCCGTCCGCCATCCATTTGGCGAATAGTTCAATGCGAGATTGAGGCCAGGGGCCTTCTCCTCTCGGCGGTAGCGGCGGCATTAACGCCCCGCCAATTCCCCGAATGCGGTCGTAGATCGCGGCCGCGTTCTTTTTGACGTCATCGTAACTCGCGAGGTTGAACGCCTTCATCATGCCTTGAATGTCTCGGTCCGTAAAAAGCGGGCGAATGTCTGCCTGAAAACTCGTCGGTTTCGTCGGCTTCGTCGTGTCGGTCATTGTTCCTCACCGCTATTGGATTATTCGTACGCGGCGCTCGCGCCGCACAATTCGATCGGCGGTCGCTTCAGAAGTTGCGGGGCCTAGTACGGCGCAACGAGTCTCCGTTTGGCCGAAGTTCGTAGAGACGTGCAGGAGAGCGTGCACCGTCTTGGGCGTGGACCGCCACAATATCAATAAAGTTCAGGGTTGACCACTATAAATTTATTCGAAGCGGCCGCCCGAGCCGCCACTATCAAGTCGCGCTATTTCTGCCAATCACTACTCGGATCCCAGGGTTAACCGCGGGCTTCAGACTGCGCCATCGCGCGCCCAATCCATGCAAAAACGAACAAAATCGCGCCGCCAATCCATCCGCCGAGACTGAACGATCCGGAAAAGTGAAGAGCGATAACGACACCGCTGCCGATCAGGATCGCGCATAACGCAATGAACATGCGCATGCCGTAGAGAAAAGCAAAAGGAAGATAGTGCGCTCCCAGCAGGATCATCAGCGCGGGATAAAACCAGTTCAAACGAAAAGCGGTAACAGGAACGAGCAGAAGCATGGACAGCGGCAGCGTAAACGCGACCTGCCACCCGAGATTCCACAGCGCATTGCCGCTACTGACCGAGGAGCGCCCTCCCGACAACCGCAGCAGGAGTTGCGTTATCGGAAAGATAAAACATCCGCCGACCACGAGTGCGATGATGGCCGCGCGGGGACTAACCCACACTGCAAGGGCGGCAGAGCCCAACCACATCGCAGACGAGACTAGTTGACCCCAAAAGCCGCCGACGAAAACGGTGCGCACTTCGCGTTGAGCGTCCTGCACGAGCATGTTCGAGCCTCTAAGAATGACGTTGTGAAACGTCCCGGTAGTCTAACTTAATGCAGCATAAATTCGGAGCGGCCGCGGCGCGCCCTCTCTGCAAAATAGTCCACCTCACCTTACACGTGGAATCCACTTGTTAAGGCAGCGGGTTCATCGAGGGAGTTAGGCCACAGACGATCTCTCTTCGTTGACTTGCCGGACAGCCCAACCTAAGATTGCGCGACTGCTTGCCCATGATCGGCCAAACCATCTCGCATTACCGGATCAGCGCGGAACTCGGCCGCGGAGGCATGGGTGTCGTGTACCGCGCGCATGATGAGCGCCTGCTCCGTTCCGTCGCCATCAAGATTCTCTCGGATGCCTCTTCCGGCTCGGCCGAAACTCGTTCACGAATGTTGGCGGAGGCTCGCGCCGCCTCGGGTCTGCATCATCCGGGAATCACGACCATCTATGAAGTGGGCGAGGACGGCGACAGGATTTTTCTGGTCATGGAGCTGGTCGAAGGCCGAACGCTCCGCTCCATGCTCTCCGCTGGCCCGCTCGACCCGAAACATATTATCGAAATTGGCGCGCAGTTGGCGGAGGCTCTCGATGCCGCTCATTCGCGCGGCGTCTTTCACGGCGACATCAAGCCCGAAAACATCGTGGTGCAAGCAGATGGCCGCGCGAAGCTGCTGGACTTCGGCGTAGCGCGACACGGCGTCGAAGACACGATTACGAAGACTCTCAGGTCATCACCGCTCGAGGCCAACATGACGCCCGGCATTCAGGGCACCATCGCCTACCTCGCCCCGGAGCAATTGCGATGCGAAACGGCCGACGGCCGGGCCGATCTGTTCTCTCTCGGCGTGGTTCTCTACGAGTTGTCGAGCGGCTGCCGCCCTTTCACCGCGCCGAATGCCGCAGCTTTGATCTCGCAAGTGATCTCCGGAGCGCCGATTCACTTGAGAGATGCCGTGCCGGGCGCTCCGGCTGCGTTGTGCAGCATCGTCGGAAAGCTGCTGGAGAAAGAGGTTGCCCGGCGCTACCAGAGTGCACGAGATCTGCAGCGTGAACTCACCAGCGTGTCGCGGGATCTCGAACTCGGCACGTTTCTTCCCGCGGCGCTGGCAGGAAAACGTTCCGTGGCCGTGCTTCCGTTCAGGCTCCTCACGCCGAATCCCAGCGACGAGTACTTGAGCATGGCTCTCGCCGATGCCGTGATCAATCACCTGAGCGCCAGCGGCGAATTGCTCGTCCGCCCGGCACAGTCCGTTTCGCGTTATGCCCAGCGCGAGACGGATCCGCTTTCGGCCGCCCGCGAGCTGAATGTCCACATCGTGGTGGACGGCAGCATTCAAAAGGTTGGCACTAAGCTTCGCGTGCACGTCCGAGCCTGGAGCGCGGCCGATGGCTCGGTCCTGCTTTCGGCCAAACACGACGCGGAGGCCGCCGATTTATTCCACTTGCAGGATTCAATCAGCGAGGGCATCGGAAAATCGTTGGGGCTCAAGCGCATTCAAGACGACGATGAACACGCCGGCCCTCCCACCAAGAATCCAATCGCCTACGAACTCTACCTGCGCGCTGCCGATCGCCTTCTCCGCCTGAACAGTTGGGACAATCGTGCCGCGATCGACATGCTCGAAAACGCCACCAAACTTGATCCCAGCTTTGCAGATGCTTGGGCGCGCCTCGCGGAAGCTCTCATGCTTCTGGGGACGACCTCGAGCGCGTCGCCACACTGGGTGCGCGACGCCGAAAACGCCCTGCGCAAAGCCATTGCGCTAGATCCCAATAATGCGGAGGCACACTGCGCGAAAGGCCGCGTTCTCTGGTCTCCGGCGAAGAAATTTCAAAATGGCCCGGCTCTGCGCGCTCTCGCCACAGCTCTCCGTCTCAATCCGGGCTGCCATCCCGCCCGCATCTGGCAGGCTTTGATTTTCAGTCATATTGGCATGTTGAAAGAAGCGAGAGAAGGCCTGCTCATCGCTCTCGCAGCCCAGCCCGACGACGCGTTCACGAACGTCTTCCTCGGCCACACCGCCATGTACATGCGGAACTTCGAAGAGGCCGAGGAATGTATGCAACGCGCCCTTCGTCGCGATCCGGTCAACATATGGGCCAACGTATGGCAACCCACGGTTCTTATTTACTCCGGGAAGCTGAACGAGGCCGAGTCAAGAATTCAAGCGGCGCAAAATGCTCTGCCGGATGACCCGTGGCTTCACTCGTGTGAGGCGCTCTTGTGGGCTCTGCGGGGCGAACGGACCAAAGCGGCGCATTTCGTGCAGGTCGCACTGCACAGCAAGACCAAGCCGCTCCTGCATACGCACCACATGTGGCATACGGCCGCCGCGGCGCTCGCTATTCTTGGCAAACCGGCGCCAGCCATCGGATTGCTCGAAAAGGCCGGCGGTTTCGGCTTGCCCAATTATGAATTGTTCCGCGAGGACAAATTTCTAAAGCCCCTAAAAGGCAAACAACGATACGAGCGCCTGCTCGCGAAGCTGAAGCGCGAAGACGAGGGTTACCGCCGCGAATTCGCTTCTGCCTCCTGAGCCGAACCAGAAGCGCGAGAGAAAACCAACTATTTGCGGCGAGTACATGCGCGGAGTATATTGCAGCGTAGCTACGGCCACAGTTCCAACACTTTTAACGGGAGGCTTTTGCAAATGAGAATTTTACTCGATGCAGCAAGTGACGATCTTCAGCGTGAAGAGAGCGCATCAGCTCCGGAACATTCTCACGACTGTGGCCCGCACTCTACGGCGCCAAACCCAGGCTCGTCGCGGAGAAGCTTTTTCAAAATGACGGTGGGAGGAGCGGTCGCGGGATGGGTGACCGCGACGGGGATCGAGTTCGCAGCGCCACGCCGAGTAATGGCGCAAAGCGCGCTCAGCCCCGATGCCGCATTGCAGGAATTGATGGACGGCAATCGCCGGTTCTCGACTGGGAGTATGACTTCCTGGGAGCACGACCTTTCGATACTGAAACAGAAAACGGTGGATAAGCAAGAGCCGTTCGCAGCGGTGTTGTCCTGCGCCGATTCCCGTGTACCGGTTGAGCTGCTTTTCGATCAAACCATCGGCCATATTTTTGTCACGCGCGTGGCCGGAAATTTCGCCGCCACGGAGATCATCGCGAGCCTCGAATATGGCGCAGCCGTGCTGGGGACAAAAGTAATCCTGGTGATGGCACACAGCGGCTGCGGCGCAGTCAAGGCCACCATTGCGGCCAAGGAAGTTCCCGGACAGATCAGCGCGCTCTTTTCCTACATCCAACCCGCGGTCGATCAGGCTGGACCGAACCTGGAGGCTGCCTCCAAAGCAAATGCGAAAATTCAAGCCGCCCTTCTGCGCCAATCATCGACCGTCATTTCCGGTCTGGTGAAAGAAAATAAGCTGAAGGTTGTCGCCGGGTATTACGACCTCGCCACGGGAGTCGTGTCACTCCTGGAGTAGCCGGACACGAAAGTCGGCACACTGCGGAGTACAAAGAAGCCCCGGGAATATGCCTGGATTACGTCGCGCCACCAATTGGCGAACCAACTGTATTAACATGCACTCGGACTTGCCGTTCTCGGTGGACTTTTGCGGCAAGAGGACATAGCTAAGGAGAAAGATTATGAAGCGCAAGATGACGGGAGCGGCGGGATTAGCTGCGGCGTTTGTTGCGGGCATGGTAATGGCGACGGTGTTGGGTTGGGGCATCGCTACGAGCATGGCTGCGACGGGAGCGAAAACGCAGGCGTCTGCCGCGCCGCAGCAGCAAGTTACCGTGCAGAACGTCATCACCCCGACGGTGACGGACGAGGACATTGTTTTGCTGCGGAAAGATCTACGCGCGATGAAAATGCAAGTGATCGGGCAGAATATGTCGCTCTCGGATGCGGAGGCGCAAAAGTTCTGGCCCGTGTACAACCATTACGTCAGGGACTTGTCGGAAGTGAACAACCAGAAGTACGCGCTGTTGAAGCAGTACGCGGAGATGTGGTCAACAATGTCAGACGCAGAGGCGATGATTTATGTGCGGCACTGGCTGGAGGCCGACGGCGAAGCGCAGGCGCTGCGCTTGAAGTACGTGCCGGTAGTGAGCCAAGTGTTGCCGGGAAGAAAGGCCGCGACGTTTTTTCAGCTAGACCGCCGGCTGAACATGATCATCGACCTGCAATTGTTCTCGCAGATTCCGCTGGCGCATGTGAAGGAATAGGCGCGACGATTATTCTTACCGGGACCAGTGGAACACGATGCCGGCGCCGACTAGCAAGTTGTTTTGGTGGTCGTTCGTGGAGTTTGAAAAGTTGGTCAGATAATAATCGAGCTGAATCACCCGCACCGCGAACCGCGGAGTCAGCGGCACATCAATGCCCCCACCGATGCGGGTCGCAAACGAAAAACCCCGCCCTACCCCTGCGACTCCACCTCCGGCGTGCGCGCCGCCCAAAAGCACTTGGACGAAGGGTTCTGGTTTACGTTTGCCCTCCAGCCACGGTTGCCGGATTTTGTAACGTGCTCCGGCCAAATACGAGCTTAAGGTCAACGAGCTTCCCGCAGTCGGCGCATCGCTCGCATATCCCGCGCTGATATCCACAACCGCCGACCAGGGACCATGAAAATTCCAGGAACCTGAAATGCCGCCGCCGTTAAGGCCGAAACATCCGCACTGCCCCGGACCAGCGTTAGCGTGCACCCATTCGTAAGTCGCCGCAGCGTCTCCGCGATACGACGAATCCTGGGCCATCGCCGCCGATGTCCCCGCGAATAACAAAAAAATTGCTACAACCAGCGATCGCATTCGCAATTCTCCTCAGGCGCGCTTCATTAATTGGACGGCACGGAAATGCTCACTGCAACGTTGCTGATCACCGCCTGCTCGTACGATCCCCCGGTGGACGCGGTGAAATACATATAGGCCACAGGTGGAAGCGTGACGCTTCCGGACATCACCTGCACGCCGTCCAGCGTCACGGTCATTTGTCCCTGGATAACTGAGATGGTGTAGTTATGTGAAATTGACTGGCCGACGGCGACCAGCGTCGGAATGCTGGTGTTGACGTTGAACCAGGGCTTCTCGAACAGCGCCGCGTCGCTTCTTCCCACACCGACGTATGGAACCATTGGGTCGCCCGCGTTGTGATAGGTGTCGAAACCAAATAAGCTGCCGGGAATTCCCTCCGCGCCCAATCCCATGCCCTGTGTGCCTAAGCTCGTTGTCGTCGCTCCCGTCGAAGGATCGCCGAAAACCAATGTGAAGCCATCGGCCGGAGTCGGACTCGGATTGCTGAGCGTCATGGTAAAGCTGAGTTGGATGTCGCCGGTGGAGATCAGGTCGGGCCAAACAATTTCGCCCAACTTATCGGTTACCGCAGGGGTTAGTTGGAAACTGCAAGCCGGCGATCCGGGGACTGCGTCGTCCAGCGGGGACCAAGTCGTGTCGCAGAGATCTCCCGGGACCGACAAAGGTCCGACAAAAAGTCCTGCCGAGACGCTAATCACCGACGTGGTGCTACCGTTGCTCACCACGACGTAAAAAACCGAACCAGACTCCGCGAGAGTCGCGTCGGTCTGCGTGAGCGTCGAGCCGGTCGCTCCGGGAATCGCGGTAAACATGGAACTGCCCGGCGCGGCTTCGTACCACTGATAGGTCAACGGAAGATCGGAAATCGCCGTCACCTGATACGTCGCGGACGCGCCCACGTTGACGTATTGAGTGACAGGTTGTTGGGTGATCTGAATCCCATTGCCGACCGCAAGCGTCGCGGGCTGGGAAACTGCTTGCCCGTAACTGTTGGTTACGATTACGTAGTATTGATCCTGATCGTTGCTGACCGCAGTGTCCGCACCGGGCACTGTGTAGCTGGCGGAAGTGGCTCCCGATACCAACACTCCTGTCGTTTGTCCGGCGGGAATCTCATACCACTGATACGCGAGCGCAGGCGTGCCGGAAGCGACCACGGTAAACGATGCCGTATCTCCTGGCGCGACCGTTTCGCCAACAGGCTGAGTAATGATCGTCGGCGCAGCATTTCCCGCCACCACGGTCAGCGTCGCCGAAGTGCTAGTAAGTGGAGTCGCGCAGGAATCCGTAACCGTCGCGTAGTACTGATCCCCGTTGTAAGTTGTGTCCACCGCCGGCGTGATGTAAGTGCTCGACGTTGCGCCGGTGATCGCTGTTCCGCTCGTGGCGCCCGACGCGATTTGATACCACTGATACGTAAACGGGCTCAGCCCTTGCGCCGCCACCGCAAACATCGCCGTCTGCGTCGGAAGAACCGTGAGATTCGTTGGGTTCGTCGTGATCGCCGATCCCACCGCGACCACGGCGATATTCGAAGTCACGCTTCCCGCTCCATTCGTCACCGTGACGCTGTAATTTCCCGCATCGCCCGCGGCAGCCGCCGGAACGGTGTAGGTCGCGCTCGTGGCGCCTGAAATCGGCACGCCGTTCAAGCTCCATTGATAGCTGGCCCCGTACGAAGCAGTCACGCTGAGCACGAGGCTCCCCCCGGTGCAAACGTGCTGGCTAGCCGGTTGCGTCATAATCACCGGAGCGCTGATCGAAGCCGTAGTTGTGACGAACACGGCAGGTTCGTCCACGCTCGTCGCCGTGATGGTGTAAGTGCCCACGGCAGTCGGAGAAGTCCATACGTTGGCGTTGAAAGTGCCGACGCTCGCGCTCCAGACTAAGTTGTTCGTCACGCCGCCGCTTGCCGTGGCGGTAAAAGTAATTAGCCCCGGCGCGGTGGTCTGATTCGCCGGCACAATCGGAGTAATCGTCACCATCGTTGGGGTGACCAAACATGTGGTGGAAGCAATATTTCCTTGGGAATCCTTAACGGTCAGCGTGTAAGTTTTTGGCGAAGTCAAAAGCGGAGTTGGGTACGACGAGCCGCTCACGGCCGACGCCGTAATATCGGAACTCCCAACGCCCATCGAACCAATCATGCCCGTCCCGCCGGAGAATGTGGGAACCAGTCCTACAGATGAGTTGTACGGCGGTGTTGCCGAGCTGGGTACAAGACTCTTGGCTTGCGGGAGCAGCACAGTCAGCGTCGCGCCGTTGCTTGTTACTGTGCCGACCATATTCGACACGGTCACGGTGAAAATCGAGCCGCTATCGCTTAACACAGCTGGCGGCGTCGTGTAGCTACTTGAGGTAGCGCCGCTGATCGCCACTCCGTTCTTGAACCACTGATAGGTCAGAGTTGGCGCACCCGTCGCCGTCACGCTAAATGTTGCGGTCTGTCCCACTTCTACCGTCAGGCTAACCGGCTGCGTGATGATCGTCGGAGGCAGTGGCTTCGCGCCTTCAAATCCGCCATTGCACGCCCACAGACTTAGCAGAGCGAAGGCTGCAACCAGACCGCTGACGACACGAACACTGCGACAAGCGCGTAGCACGATGAGAATCTCCTCAGCTAACTATATCCAGAATCAAGGGATTCGCTTCGAATTCGGCCCGAAGCAGCCTCATTTAGCTAATAATTCTTTCGCTCGCCGAATGCGAACCTCGGCCCTGCGCACGACGGCCTTCTGATCACTGCCCTACGGATGGAAACCGCCGGCAATTCGGCACCACATGTCATAACCGCACCCGGGCTCAGGCAAGTTATTTATAATCTGAAAGTTAGGGACCAGTACCGGCGTACCCTATACTGCGTTGGCCGCATCCTATATATGTGGGCGAGACGGTATTACCCAGCCCGGGCCGCGCCTTAACGACGCTGGCGCCGAGACCCACATTAAACTCTCGATTTCGAGGGAAGGGATCAAACGATGCGAAACGGAAACATAAAAAAAAGCTCGATAGTAAAACACTCTGTAGCCTTGGGGACGATGTTGGCCCTACTTCTCGGCGCAATCTCTTTGCCGGCACTGGCAGCGCCGCACAAGCCGAACACCGCAACCACCGACGTGCCGGTAAAGATGGTCGTCACGGTGAAGGCGCGACACGGCGCAGAAGTTCCCGTGGTAGCAGCAGCTGACGTGCAAGTGTATCTGCGCGACAAGCAGGACATGGTCACGAGCTGGGTTCCGCTGCAGGGAGACCGCGCCGGACTGCAGCTCTATATTTTGATCGACGACTCCGCTCGCGACAGCCTCGCCTTGCAGTTCAGCAGCATCGATAAATTCATTGACGAGCAGCCGGCCAGAACTTCCATCGCCATCGGCTATATGCACAACGGCATGGTCACCACGGCTCAGGCACTGACCACGGATCACGCCTTGGCGCAAAAAGCGTTGCGCCTGCCCATCGGTTCTGCGGCGGGAGCTCCGAGCCCTTACCTGGCGTTGTCGGACCTGATGAAAAAATGGCCGCAGACGGCGGATCGACGCGAAATCCTGATGTTCACCAGCGGATTCGATTCTCTCGGCGACGGATTTGCCGAGAATCCGTACACGAATCCTTACCTCGAAGAGGCGATGAATCGCGCGCAACGCGGCGGCTTCATCATCTATTCGATTTATACGCCCACCGCAGCTTCCGGCGGGCGCGGTTTTTTCCGCGCAGGACTCTCGCAGACCGGGCTTGATATCCTCTCGCAGGCAACCGGCGGAGAAACCTACTACCTCGGTAACGGCGCTCCCGTTGACATCAATCCGTATTTGGCGGACGTGAGCTTCAGCTTGAAGCACCAGTACGAGCTTACATTCCTCGCCAAGGGCGCAAACAAACCGAGCCTCGAGCCCGTAAAAGTGAAAACAGAAATGTCCAACATGGGACTGAAGGCCGCAGAAAACGGCTACGTCGGTTCCGGGCTGTAACAAGCGAATCGGGTAATCCTCAGCGGCGGCCTAACATCCTTCTGTAGGCCGCCGCTGCCCAGCCCCCGCCGCTCTGCAAAAAAATCTCGCATCGCGGCAAAATTCAGCTTCTGGATCCGCCGACTCACCGAGCCATTCGTCTGTGCTTACCCAACGAACCGGCGGCTGGTTCACTTTGGTGCAATTCCTTCCCAATGCCCTCGCGTGCGACTCCACCGCGCAGTCCGTTTACTTCCCTGCGCTACCCGAAAGCCGAATAACTAAAGAATTTATACCAAATGCCGATTGCTCTGGGAGAGGTCTGCCGCAGGCATGGGACACAGGGAGAAATATTGGAACTGAAAGCGAGACGCGATTCAGCCGCGCCAGATCGACGGATAGGGCTGCGCCCGCGTGAATTGCTGCCTCTCATCTTCCTTTTTCTACTGGCCTGCCCGGCCTGGCCCCAGGACAAACCCACCGAATTGACGGACCGAAGCCTGGAAGACTTGATGGACGTGCAAGTAACTTCCGTTTCGAAGAAGGAGCAGAAGCTCTCTCAGGTGGCGGCGGCAGTTTTCGTGATTTCGCAGGAAGACATCCGGCGTTCGGGCGCGACAAACATTCCCGATTTATTGCGCATGGTGCCGGGGCTGGATGTGGCTCAAATTAACGCCAACACCTGGGCGATCACTGCTCGCGGCTTCAATCTGCAGTTTGCGAACAAATTGCTCGTCCTGGTGGACGGCCGCGCAGTGTACACGCCGCTTTTCGGAGGAGTGAACTGGGACACTGTGGACGTGCCGCTCGAGGACATTGACCGTATCGAAGTCATCCGCGGCCCAGGCGGGGCAATCTGGGGCGCTAACGCCGTCAACGGAGTCATCAACATCATCACCAAAAAATCCGCAAACACGCACGGTGGTCTCATGGTTGCCGGCGGCGGCAACGTTCAACAGGAATTCGGAACCGCTCAGTACGGCGGCGACGCGGGAAAGAGTTCCGACTACCGCATCTTCGCGAAGTATTTGAATGACGACCATTTTCCCGATCTGAATGGTCAAAACGGCGGTGATGGCTGGCATCTACTGCACGGCGGCTTTCGCGTGGATTCGATTCTATCCGCTAAAGATTCCTTGACGGTACAGGGAGATCTCTACACCGGGAGCGAGGGGGACGTGATCATTCACAGCTCGTTCAATCCGCCCGCGAACACGCCCGTCGATAGGCTGGCCGATCTGTCGGGTGGGGACGTGGTGGCCCGCTGGCACCATACTTTTTCGGACCGCTCCGACACCACTTTGCAATTTTACTTCGATCGTTACTCGCGGTCCGGACCGGAATCCACCGAGGTTCGCAACACATATGATTTGGATTTCCAGCATCATTTCGCCTGGGGTGCCCGCCAGGATCTGATCTGGGGAGTCGGATATCGTCACACAGGCGATCAAACCGTGGGCACCATCGACCAGGCATTCGTGCCGCCGGACGAGGCCGGCGAACTCTTCACTGCCTTCATCCAGGATCAGATCACGTTGAAGCCGGACCGGGTTTTTTTGACCGTCGGAACAAAACTCGAGAACAGCTATTTCACCGGTTTTGATCTCGATCCGACCGCCCGCATCGCCTGGACCCCCGCCAGCCACCACACATTCTGGGCCGCCGTTTCACGTGCCGCACGTACTCCCACTCGCCGCGACGAGGATCTCGACGCAGTTCTCGCGGCTTTGCCCGGGCCGGCCGAGCTTGTCTTGCTCGGAAACCTGAAATCGAAAACCGAACACGTAATCGCTTCCGAAGTGGGTTACCGCGCCCAGCCGCTCGGTCGTCTGTCCATCGACGCGACGCTTTTTTTTAATGCCTATCAAGATTTGCAAAGCGTCGAGCCGCTCCCGGACGTTGTTCAAACCAATCCTCCACTGCTGATCCATAGTGAAACTTTCGGAAATGCGTTGCACGGCACCACCAGCGGCGCCGAGCTGGCTGCCAATTGGAAGGTCAACGATCGATGGACACTCAGCCCGGGATATTCATTCCTGGTAATGCATCTTCACGGAGAAGCCGGGGACCCGCAAGACACGGCGAGCGTGACATCCATTCAAGGTACAAATCCGGTTCACCAGGCCCAGCTCCGGTCACACGTCGAGTTATCGCGCGCGCTTTCGTGGGATGCCACTGCTTACTTCGTGGATCGACTGCCGGCGCCGATGATTGCCTCGCACACCCGCGTCGATACGCAGTTGACCTGGAGGATTGCGGAACGCATGAGCTTGAGTTTCGTGGGACAAGACTTGCTGCGCGACCATCATGTGGAGTTCAACGACCCGCTTCAAAGCGTGAATTCCTCGCAGATCAAACGCAGCGCCTACGCCAAATTCACCTGCCGCTTTTGACTCCAACGCGTGACCGGGCTTCGATCCTCTTGCGTCTTAGAAGCAGCCCCATCAAAGCGAACCGTTCCGCTTAAGATTTCCCCGGAGCGGAATGAAAAGGATCGGGCTGAGGCGTGGAGGGATTTTCCTCCGGACTGGGAATATCCAGATTCACGACCACCGGCTCTTGCCCGCTGCGCACAATTACAGCTTCCACCGGCTCGTCCTTCTTTGCGTTCAACTCCTGATGCGGCACGTAGGGCGGGACGTAAACAAAGTCTCCCGGCCCGGCCTCGTCCACGAACTCCAGCCGCTCGCCCCAGCGAAATCGCGCGCGCCCGCGCACGACATAGATCACTGTCTCGAGTTCGCCGTGATGATGCGGCCCGGTCTTCGCATCAGGATGCACCACGACCGTTCCCGCCCAAAGTTTCTGCGCGCCGACGCGAGCGTGCGAGATCGCTTCCGCCCGCGTCATTCCCGGAGTCTGAGCAGTGTCGGTGCTCAGTTCCCCGCTACGGATAATTCGCAGCCCATGCTTTCGCCAATCAGTTTTCTCGCCGCTATTCGCATCGGTTCCCATGCGTTTCCTTAGAGTCTCGTAAGCCCAAAGAGTTCAGTCGCGCGTCGTCATCCTTTGCCGGGATCGCGGCAACCACGCGATCTCACGGAATGTAGGTTGAAAACGTGTAGTCCTGATCCTTTTGCGGTGTGTGGCATGCGAAGCAAGCTGTTGCTGCGTGAGCAGCGTCGGGAACGAGTGGCTTCGACGGGTCTCCCCCTCCCCACACCTGGAATCCCCATCCGCCGGTTGTCGCATACTTCTTCGCGTCTTTCACTATCACCGTCACCGCCTTTTTGTTGCCTTCGACATACGTGCCGTCTTTCACTGCAAATTCGTGGACGTCATCGGCAAAAACGGTTCCGTCAGGATACGGAAACGGGCCGCCCTTTTTCAGCGTCGGCAATCCCTTCGCATTCACGTAAACAATGTGCATGCCGCCGATTTGATCGAACATCATGCTGTCTTTGGTCACAATCATCGAATTCACAGCAAACCAATCCCGGAACCCATCTGGAAACGGAACTTCATATCCCGCAGGCACGGCCGAAACCGCAGCCACCGGCAGCAAAATTCCTACGAGACCGAGAATTCTTGCGAGTTTGCGCAGCATCAATGTGCCTCCAGAAGTCAGCTTGCGAGAAGCGAAAATACCACTCGCTCCCCTCTCAGTCAATTTGGGATGCTTGCGGATCTTTTATCGGAGTTGCCAGCCCCTTCGTTCCACATAAGCGTCCACCTGCGGCGTCAGCAATCTGATCGCGAAACCCACCACGAAAAACGCAATACCGAACGCGCTTAGCAGCACGCGGGAAACCAGCGCATCGGGCCAAATCATCCACACGGAAAACGCGATGACGAATATCGCAAACAGCACAAGTACGCAGATCAGAATCCAGCGCCTCGGACGCATCTCCGGACTGAGCCGCTCGTAAAACTTGCCGCGGCTGAGAATCATGATCGAAAGCACCACAGCGGCGATTGCAAATGCGATCAGCAGGATTACAACCGCCACGGTCGCAATGTGCCAGGACATTCGGCCCTATCTCATAGCAGAACCGCCGCAATTATCCAACTCAGATTAAACGGCTGCGAACTCGCGTTTGATCGGACCATAAATTCACCGCTCACGCGCCCCTCGCCTATCGCTTTGAAGTTGAATCTAAATCTTTCAATCGGGTACAATCCCCTGCCGTCGGCGGCCAAATCTCGTATTCCACCAAATCCCCATTTCTCGGAGGCAAACCATGCGAAGCGTACGGCCAATTTCTCAATCCTTCTGCATCGTATTAATGTTGTTCACCTGCTCCGCGCTTCCGGCGCAAAACAAAGATCGCATTAAAAATATCGTCCTGGTCCACGGCGCCTGGGCCGACGGCTCAGGCTGGAGAGACGTGTACGACATCCTGGTGAAAGACGGCTACAACGTCACCATGGTCCAGGAACCGGAAACGACATTCAAAGACGACGTCGCCGCCACCAAGCGCGTCCTAGCTCTGCAGGACGGCCCGTGCATCCTCGTCGCTCACAGTTACGGTGGCGCGGTAATCACCGAAGCCGGGAACGATCCTTCCGTTGCCGGTTTGGTTTACATCGCTGCACACATGCCCGACGCTGGAGAGAAAGAGTCTGAAGACGGGAAGCGCTTCCCGAGTGACCTCGCCAAGTCCACCGCGATAAAGAAAACAGCGGACGGCTTCACCTACATTGATCCCGCGCAATTCCACGAATTATTCGCCGCCGATCTCCCCGCCGAGCAAGCCGCTTTCATGGCCCGCTCGCAAGTGTGGAACTTCGGTGAAAATTTCAGCGCAACGATCATCACGGCTGCGTGGAGAACCAGGCCGAGTTGGATGTTAGTCGCGGGAAGCGACCGCACCATCAACCCCGACCTCGAACGCTGGTACGCCGAACGCGCCAAGAGCCACAAAGTCGAAGTCGCCGGCGCCAGCCACTGCGTTTATATTTCGCACCCAAAGGAAGTTGCGGCTCTGATTGAAGAAGCCTCCACGCACACGAAGTAGAGAAGGGCCGTTGCAAACAAACTCTGAGGCGTTTCAGGGCACAACAGACAAGCAGCTAGCCTACGCGCTACTGCGATCAATCCTGGGATTGAACATCGCGGTGCACGGTCTGAGCCGAATCTACACCGGCGTAAAACCCTTCGCGGCAGCAATGGTTCCGCTATTCGCAAAGACGCCGTTGCCGCCCACCTCGGTGTATTTTTACGCAGCCTCGCTGCCCTTTGTGGAAGCCGTCATCGGCCTGTTCGTGCTCTTCGGGTTCGCAAGCCGCTACGCCTACATCGCGGGCGGTCTCGTAATTTTTTCGCTGACCTTCGGCTCAACCCTCCGGCAGGACTGGGAAGCCTCCGGCCTGCAACTGATCTACGCCCTGCTGTACGCGATTCTGCTAGCCACCCGCGAGTACAACAAATTTTCCATCGACGGATGGCTCACCGCCATAAGAGAAAAAGGAACCATTGCCTGAACTGCAGCTTTCGCGCCTGAACTGCGCCGTTGGCTCTCGTAGTGCGCGCTTGTCCCGAGCTACGCGGAGAGCGTCCTGCTTGCCCTGAGGAACGAAGGGCCCGCTCTTTTGACTCTACCGTAAACCACCGCTAGCATTCGGACCACGAGACGCATACAGGGTTTTCCCCCCACAAACTGAGGCATCCAAACCTTCGGCGCTTGCGTACCGATACCGTACACGCTTTTTCCTAGCTCTGGCTGAGAGCAGCGAATTTTCACCTAAACCAGCGTCTTTACTAGACTCCACCGCGGACGCATTCATTCGCAATACAAATCTATGGGCTATAAAAGGAGCTTTATGGAGATTAAAGGCGAAAACGGTTTGGAGAAGGCGTTTGACCGACGTTCTTTTATGAAGAACACCGGACTGGCCACCGCCGCAATAGCGGGAGCCGTCACCGTCGGTGGAAAACTCGGAGTGCTCGATTCGATTCCGGGTATCAACAAGACCGGACTAATCGCGCAGGCTGTAAAAGCCGGCGCGCTCACGGACGTGGATATTCTCAACTTCGCGCTGAACCTTGAATACCTCGAAGCCGAGTTCTACACCGTGGTAACCACCGGAAAGACAATCGAACAGAGTGGAATTGCGATCAACGGAACGGGCAATCAGGGGCCCACTACCGGTGGGTCGATGGTCAATCTGACCGAGTACGGCGGCCAGAAGGAATTTACCGGCCAGCTCAAAGCAGTCGCAGCGGAAATCACGTTCGACGAACAGCAGCACGTTCTACTGTTGCGCTCGGCTTTGGGGTCTGATGCAATTGCAAAGCCGGCCATCAACTTAAACGCGCTGGACACCGGATTTCAGGGTTACCGGCATTTCATCGCCCTGGCTCGCGCGTTTGAAGATGTGGGTGTTTCGGCCTACGGCGGGGCTGCTCCTTTGATTATGAGCAAGACCTACCTCGCAACGGCTGCTCGCATCGCACTCACCGAGGCTTATCACGCCGGAAATCTACGGCTGATGGCGGCCGCGGACGATGCTCCAACCTTCGCGGTGGATTCGCAGGACATTCTTCCACCGCCCTCAGGCCACCAGTTTTTCACCGTGGACAGCCAGGCCCTCTCCATTGTCAGGACGCCCGGCGAAGTTCTCGCCATCGTGTACCACAATTCCACACCGGGAGCGACCAGCGGAGGATTCTTTCCCGACGGCGTGAACGGAAACATTACTACCGTAACTTCCTAAAAAACGGGCTGGCGATTTTCGCCAGTTATCCTGAAACGCGCCGAGTGGATCCAGAATCCTATCGTGCAAAACGTAGGGCTCAATGGACCCGCTCGGCGCACAGTCAGGGTCGCCTTGAGGTTGCACGGCTCGGCGGTCGCGGTTCACGGATCGCGGACCACGGGTCGCGGCAAGCCGCCTCACGGAATCAGCCGCGCGTCCTTCCCCAACTGCACCGCCTGAGTGCGCCGCTTCGCGCCAAGCTTTTCAAACACCCGGCTCGAATGCGTCTTCACCGTGTTCTCACTCACGAACAATTTCGCCGCAATCTCTCGATTGCTCAACCCCGCCGCTATCAGCCCAAGAATCTCCAGTTCGCGCGGCGTGATCCCCAGCTTGTTCACCCGCGCCTGGTCCACCACGAACGGCCCTGTCGCCGGCACCTCAATTTCCCTGACTATCACCTCCGGCTTCTTCCGCGTCAGCGTTAGCCCCAGCCAAATTCCCAGCCCCGCAAACAGCGCCGCGATCAACCCGCCGTAAATCTCCACCGAATGCTCGACCACCAGAAATCGGTACTCTGTAAATTTCAGCGCCGCAATCAACAGCCCGCCGCACACCCCGTAAATCAAAATGTCGCGCACCGCACGCCAGCGCGCCCCTGCCTCGCCTTTCGTCGTCAGTCTCACGGCCCGCCATCATATCTGAACACCATCGCGATTGCTTATCGCGCTTTTCGTAGCGCCGGCTCCCTTGACTCTACAATTTGAACGTCTCGCCGACCCTTAACGCTTGCCCAACCCTTCCACGCACCGCCTACCTCTTGTGCGTGCCTCACTATCTCGACAGTCTCTCCCAATTCCAGATCCCCGACATCACTTTGTTCGGCAACCGGAACCCGAGCTGATGCGCGAGCATACACACCTGCCCGCGATGGTGCGCTTCGTGAGCAATCATGTAGCACAGCATCTCCACGCCGACCGGCCAAGGCGCAGCCCATCCGTCTCTGCGAAACTTTTCGATGCGGCCACCGCCGCCGAGCGCTTCCGCGAGCATCTCCTCGCACCGAGCGCCGCTCTCCGACAATCCCGCGCGAGCCTGCTTCGGCGTACAGTGCGCGCGGTTGAGCATTCTCGGAACCTTCAAGTGCGGAGCCGTAAGCCTCACCCACTTGCAGCGAACGTTGTGCATGTGCGTGAAGATCGCCTGAATGCTGCGGACTTTGCCGGGCGGTTTGGCTTTCCACGCGGCGGGGTCCAGATGCTCGATAAGAATCTGGTTCATGCGCTCGTTGGCCGCAAAGATCCGCACCGCCGCTCGCCCGAGTTGAGTTTGAGCCTTTTGTTGACGCGCGCTCACGGTTCTCTGCTCCCGAACCTATAATACTTCCCCGCCGTCGGCGCCTCGGAAATTATTGTGGACCGAGAATTATCAATCGGCGTCTGTCATTCGCAGTTTTCGTTCCGCGGCGGGAAATACCAAAGCAGCGGTGCTAGGAAACCACTTGAACGGGCAGCTTGACGGAGACCGTGGTCCCGTTGGCATCCGACACTATATCGAGCGTGCCGCGCAGGCTATTGATACGTTCTCGCATACCGGAAACGCCCACTCCGGGGAGCTGGCCGCTCTGGCGAAATTTCGAAAGAATCTCTGGTGCGAACCCACACCCTTCGTCGGAAATTTCAATCGCCAGATGGCCCGTGCAGTTGATCATACGAATTTTTGCGACTTTGCTTCCCGAGTGCCGGTGAATATTGGCGAGGCTCTGTTGCACGATCCGGAACACGGCGGTCTCCAGTTCGGGAGAGAAGCGAGCCGCTTCCCCGGGTGCATCGAAAGTGACTTCAATGCCGCTGCGCTTCGAAAAACCTTCCACATACCAGGAAAGAGCGGAAGTCAGGCCCAATTCATCGAGCAGCGGCGGATGCAGCAGGTAAGAGAGTGTACGAATTTCGGAAGTGCAACGATCGACGAGCTCGATCGAGTCATCCAAACGCGCGCGAAGAGATTCAGATTTACCGGTGAATTCCCTCGCAATGGCGGAAAGATTCATTTGTATGGCGCTAAGATATTGTCCCGCACTATCGTGCAGCTCGCGCGCCACGCGACGCCGCTCATCGTCTTGAGCCTTTATCAGCCGCCCGGACAACACGCGCAACGTCTCATGCGCGCGCTGAAGTTGCAGTGTGCGCTCCTCCACACGAGACTCCAGTTCGTTTCGGGCTTGCTTTTCGCGTTCGTTGGCGATCTCGATCGCGCGGCGCGCTAAAACTTTTTCGGTCACTTCGACCGTGTGGATCAGAAGACCTTCCACCTTGCCATCTTCATCGCGAATCGGTTGATAGACGCAATCCAGGTAAGCTACATCGGGAGTCCCTCCCGGACCGCGGTTGAAAGTCGCCTTCAGTTCTTTACCGACAAAAGGAATGCCGGTGCTATAGACCCCGTCGAGAGCCGCGAAGAACGGTTGACCCACTAATTCCGGATAGCTCTCGCGCACCGTCTTGCCCACAAAATCTTCGAGCTGCGTACGCCCGGCCATCGTCGCGCGAGCCATATTGACGTACACCCAACGATGCAAAGGCCCGGCAGTGATACCGATGGCCGAAGGCGCCCGCATCAGCAAATCGCGCATGCGGCGATTCAGCCAGCTCAAACCGGGAGCGTTTTCATCGTGCACACCGCCAGCCAAGGTCTCCCCTGCGAACTTGTTGTGGTTCGTGGGGTCAATACTTGGTGGGTTGCTCATGCGGCGATCTCCGGGCCTCCTGTGGCCGCCAGATTCGGAAGTAGCCTTCTCTCTTGCCGAAAAGAATAATATGCCTCTCTCCGCGTTTTCAATCCGAAATTTCTCGCCGCCGTGTGCCGCGTCCAAACGCCGGAGGCGTGACACAAGTTAGGCCAGCCGGTAAGAGCTGGGTATCCAAAGACCTTTAAAAGAGACGCTTTTCTTTCGGCGGCCTTTTCGCCGAGCCTTACGCTTGTAGCTCTGCTTCTCGCCTGTATCCTCGCCTTCCCGTCGTCAAATCCCCAGGGCAAGTAGTATGATGCCTGCGGAAAATCCCTCAAAAACGGAGGAGAAGATGACTCCCGCCGAACGCGAAACTTTGTTGAAGCACCTTGAGGAATCCCGTGAGCGCCTGCTGCTCATGGCGAAAAATCTTTCGCGCGATCAATTGCACTACCGTCCCGCGCCCGATCGCTGGACTGTCGCTGAATGCCTGGAGCATATCTCCATAGTCGAAGCGCGCATTTTCGCCGCCATTCAAAAAACTTTGGAGGCCGGCCCCGACCCTTCCAAGCGCAGCGCTTTGGAAGGCAAAGACGACGCAATTATCCCCGGCGCGGTGGCGCGCATCACTCGTTTCAAAGCGCCCGAGCCTATGGTGCCCACTGGCCGCTGCCCGGATGACCAGCTACTCAAGGAATTCGAAGGAACGCGCCAGCAGACGCGCGCCTTTGCCGCCAGCACCAACGCAGATTTGCGCCGCCACTTCTTCAAGCATCCCGCACTCGGCGATCTGGACTTGTATCAGTGGATGCTTCTGATCGCGGGCCATTGCGACCGCCACCGCGTCCAAAGCGAAGAGGTAATGGCCAGCCTCGACTTCCCCCGCGCTCGACAGACAAGTGCCCCCGCCTAGATGTCCGCTGGAGGCGCGAAAGCGGAGACCAATTCAGCGAACCCCGCCGCCGTTGACTTGCACCCATCTCCAAACTAAAATCGCGCAACATGACTGACACCTCGTCTCTCATCGGGCAGACAATTTCACATTACAGAATCGTCGAAAGCCTCGGTGGCGGCGGCATGGGTGTGGTTTACAAAGCGGAAGACACCCGCCTGCACCGTTTCGTCGCGCTGAAATTTCTGCCCGCGGAAGTTGCGCGCGACCAGCAGGCTCTGGGACGTTTCCAGCGCGAGGCGCAAGCAGCGTCGGCGCTGAATCATCCGAGCATTTGCACCATCTACGATATCGGCGAAGAAAACGGCAAAGCCTTCATCGCCATGGAATTTCTGGACGGCTCGACTCTGAAGCACACGATCAACGGGCAGCCGATGGAAATGGACCGCCTGCTCGACATCGGCATCGAAATCGCCGATGCGCTGGACGCCGCGCACTCCCAGGGAATCATTCATCGCGACATCAAGCCCGCCAATCTTTTCGTCACGCGCCGCGGCCACGCAAAAATTCTCGATTTCGGTCTGGCGAAATTGTTGCCGTCACGCGCAGGCAGCGCGCGCGTGGGTGAGACGGTGGGAACTGCGACGTACGCCGCAAGCGACTCGGCGGACATGTTTACCAGCCCCGGCACCGCCGTGGGCACCGTCGCCTACATGTCGCCCGAGCAGGTTCGCGGCAAGGAACTCGACCCGCGCAGCGATCTCTTTTCCTTTGGCACGGTGTTGTACGAAATGGCCACCGGCGCCATGCCCTTCCGCGGCGAGACCACCGGAGTCACCTTTGAGGCCATTCTGAATCGTGTCCCGGCGCCGGCGATTCGCATCAATCCGGACATTCCGCCCAAGCTCGAAGAAATTTTGCAGAAAGCGCTCGAAAAAGACCGCGAGATGCGTTACCAGGTCGCCGCCGAAATCCGCGCAGACTTGAAACGCCTGCGCCGCGAAACCGACTCTTCCGGACGAATTTCGTCCAGCAGCACCTCCGCGCAATCGTCCGGCAGCGTCGTGCTCCCGCTTTCGTCGGCTTCCACTCCAGCAATGGCGGCAGCAGGGTCTTCGGCGTCCGTGCAAACCACGTCGAGCTCCTCCGTACGCCAAGTCGCGGGCCAGCACAAACTGGGAGTAGCCCTTACATCCATAATCGTGCTCGTGCTGGTAGCTGCGGCGGCCTTCGGCTTCTATTCATTCCTTTCGCGCAAAAAGTCCACAGCGTTCGAAAGTTTTACAATTACCGCGGTCACCGAGACCGGCAAAGCGTCACTCGCTGCGATATCGCCCGACGGAAACTATATCCTGAACGTGCAGCACGAGAACGGCCAGCAAAGCCTGTGGTTGCGCAACGTTCCCACCAAGAGCAACACGCAGATCGTTCCGCCATCTGACGAGCGGTACTGGGGTGTGAGCTTTTCGCCCGACGGTAATTCGATCTATTTCATCAAGGATGAAACGGGCGAGAAAGACGTAACCAGTCTCTACCGCGCGCCGGTGCTGGGCGGCAGCCCGGAGCGCGTCATTCACGACATCTACAGCAACATCAGCTTCTCGCCGGACCGCGCGCGCATCGTATTCATCCGGCAGAAACCCAACGAAGGCGAAGGCGATCTGATCATCGCCAATGCCGACGGCTCGAATGAAAAGCTGCTGTCCAAGCAAAACACCCGCTTGCGCTCGCCTTCCTGGTCACCCGACGGGAAATCGATCGTGGCTTCGGAGCTTCTCGCGAACCAAGCAGCGGTGTCCGCGCTCGATATTTTTGACGCCTCCACCGGAGAAAAACAGACCTTCAAGCAATCGGACATGTTTTGGGGCAGCGCCCAGTGGCTACCGGATCAAAGCGGCATCGTGGTGACAGCAAGCGGGCGCGAATCGAACTTCAACCGCACTCAGATCGGAATCGTTTCGTATCCGCAAGGCGTTTACCGCCCGGTTACCAACGACACCAATTCCTATCCGATCGTAAGTCTCTCGGCGGACGGAAAGACGATCGCAACGGTGCAATCGCAATACGTCGGCACCCTGCAAACCGCACCGTACGACGGCAAAGCAGCGGGAAAGCCGATCACCATCAGCAGCCGGCCGCCCACGAATGGGTTTGCCTGGGCCCCCGACGGCACTCTGCTGCTCGATCAGGAAAATGGAATTTTTCGCATGAACGCCGACGGCAGCAACCGCACGCCGCTGCTTCACGACGACTTCCCTTCCTTCGGCCCCATCTCCTGCGATCATGGACGCTATATCATGTTTGCATCCGCGTTTCGCGGTGGCGGCAGTTCGATCAATATCTGGCGCATGGACTCCAGCGGCGGAAACCTCAAGCAGATCACCACCGGCACCGATGACGAGCCGGCCATGTGCTCGCCCGACGGCAAATGGCTCGTTTACGCCGGCTACGATTCGGGAAAATTTCTGGCGAAAAAAGTCTCGGTGGACGGCGGCGCCTCGACCCAACTTTCCGAGTCGCTGCTCACCTGCGGCTGCGTCAACATCTCGCCCGACGGAAAGAATATCGCCTTCCAAACCCAGCCCACCACGGGAGGCCCGATCGTCATCAAGATTCTGGATTTTGAAACGCTGCAACCGGTGAAAGTGATTCCACGCGACCCGCGCGCGGGCGGCGAGATTCGTTACACCCAGGATGGAAAAACGATCGGCTACTACGTTCGCGAAAAAGGGTTGTTCGCTCTCTGGGTCTCGCCGGTGGACGGCTCACCCGGCCATCTCGTCACCGGCTTCGAAACGGATCGCATTCCGGACTTCCACTGGACCGCCGACAACAAAACCCTCGGCCTGATTCGCGCTCACAACGACAGCGACGTCGTCCTCCTGCGCCAAACCGCCGCTTCCCACTGAACATCTGCTCCACTCTGAAGGCAAAACCCCCGAATCATTTCGGGCTGAGGAGGTATAGGTCGGCGTGGCCGGCACGGCGCGCGTAAACCACCGAGGAGAGATCACGGGCGAAGTCGTACCCGTTTCCGCCGGAGCTAAAGGGAATAGCAAAAGGGAGTTTCACTGCTACCTGCGGCGAGCCGATTAGTTTTCCCTCCTGCCATCCTGCGCGGTAAATCGTGAATTCGTGCTGCGACGGGATGGCGTACAAGAGCGATTTGCCATCAGGCGCAAATACAGACTGGAAGGTTGCGACACCGGGCAAAAGCAGAATGCACTTTTTTTCAGGGATAGAGAACTCGTAAATTCCTGTTCTCTCTCCCGCCCACACTGCACCGATCAGGTACTGCCCGTTGGGTGAGATTTCCGCAGTATTGCCGCAATCGCCGCCGATTTTCTCCTGGCCCGAACCGTCCGGGTTCGCTTTCCAAATGGTGGGCACCGCAGAGTCCTTCTCGAACCCGGTAATGTAGAGAGTTTTCCGGTCACGGGTCCAAAGCACAGTAAAGACATTTCCGCTTGACCAGGGAATCTGGTGGAGGTCGCTGCCATCGGCACCCACGGTATATGGTTTGTCTAAAGCGCCGTTTTGCGATACCACAAAGGCCAGGTGAAAACTGTCTGACGCCCAGGTAGTGGTAGCCAGGGATTCCCCGGTGGCGATTTTCACCGGGTTGCTGCCGTCTATGTTTGCGGTCCAAATCTCGGTGCGGTCCCGGGCGGGCTGGCTGACATACATCAGGCGCTTTCCGTCCTCGGAAATGGAGGGCTGCGTCGCATTTTCCGATGCGATGTCGGCGGTCTGCTTGGTGCGGATATTGTACGCGGTCAAAAAGCCGGTGGATTTGCCGTTCACGAAGAAAAGCCCTTTGCCGGACGGGTCAACCATGGGCGAAAGATCCGGTCCCGTTCCCTGGGTAACCTGAGTGAGCGATTTGTCACTCAGGGTGTACTTCCAGATGTTCGTCAGGCCGCTAACCGTGCGGCTGAACAGCACGGTCTTGCCGGGCTCGCCCCAGGCAAGCTCCACGGTGTGCGCGGGTATGTCACCCAGCGCAACGATCGAGTGATGGGACAAATCCAGATCGTACACGTGAGCGAGCGGGAGCAAAGAGATGTTGTCGGTCGTGAATACCAGCAAGTGGTTGCCGTCAGGGAAGGGCAAAAGTCGGCGCGGCGGAAACAGCGCAGCGTCGAGAGCATAAATCTGCTCCTCGCTGAGGCTGGATCTTTGCGTGCGAAAAATCCCGCGGCTGCCTGCTTTTAGGTAATAGATGAAGTTGCCATCGGGAGATGGAACCAACGCGAAGCCGGACGCCACCCGATTGGGTTTTCCGCCGAGCGTGGGGACGGCCCAACCTTCGTCGTTACCTTGGTATCTCCCGTAATAGATCTCGGTTCCGTCAGTGGAGAAGCTGTCCACAATCTTGTCGCCGCCGTCATTTGTGAGCTGCAGAGGCTCGCCGCCGGATGTGAGTATGACAAAGACCTGCGAGATGCCGGCCACTTGCGAGGTGAACGCCACGGTATGGCCGTCGGGAGAAATCCTCGCAAACTCCATCGGCTTGTCCCAATGGCTGATTTGCGTAATTTTCGCGGGCCCGCTGGGAGCGTTGGAACCGTGCAAGAAGTGATACGCGGCAAACGCCGCTGCAACGAGCAGGAGAATGGCGCACGCGGCGACAACAGCGTATTTCTTGCCAGCAGATGCAGACGCGGGCTGCGCGGCGACTGCGACGTTCGAACTTTTTCCGCTGCCGGACTCTGGAGCAACATCGGCCACCATACTGCTTGCGGACGAGGAAATTCGGCCGGAGCCGGTGTCGCGTCGGAGCCGCTTCAAGTCCGTGCGCACGTCCGACGCAGCCTGATAGCGCAGATCGCGATCCTTCTCCAGCGCCTTGTTGATGATGTCTTCCAGCTTCGCCGGAAGTTCCGGGTTCAACCGCACGGGCGCCACTGGCGCGCGATTCAAAATCGCTTCCGTAATTACTCCGGAAGTTTCACCGCGAAACGGAACCGTGCCCGTGGCCATCTCGTACAGCACCACGCCGAACGAAAAAAGGTCGGTGCGCGCATCTAATTCTTTCCCGCGCACCTGCTCCGGCGACATATACGCAACCGTGCCTACTGCCACGCCCGGGCTGGTGAGGTCCTCCGGCCGAACTCCCGCCGTCATTTGCGCCGTTTGAGTCGCATCGTGAGTCATCGTATGCACCGCAGCGAGCCGAATCACTTTCGCCAACCCGAAGTCCAGAATCTTGGCGTGGCCGCGCTCCGTCACGAAAATATTCGCCGGCTTGATGTCGCGGTGAACGATTCCCTTGCTGTGCGCCGCGTCCAACGCGTCCGCAATGTCGATGCTCAGGTCCAGCAGCAATTCCAAATCCATGGGCCGGCCCGAAATGGAGTGCTTCAAAGTTTTCCCATCCAGGCATTCCATCGCCAGAAACGTCTGCCCGTTCTCGTCGCCGATGTCGTAAATCGTGCAGATATTCGGATGATTTAGCGCCGAAGCCGCCCGCGCCTCGCGCCGAAATCGCTCGAGCGCCTGCGGGTCTCCCGCCAGATCATCCGGCAAAAATTTCAGCGCAACGTTCCGGCCAAGGTTGGTGTCCTCAGCCTTGTAAACCACACCCATCCCTCCGCCGCCAAGCCGCTCGACGATGCGGTAGTGCGAGAAGGTTTTCCCAATCAAAGAATCGGTGGGCTGCATGCGGTGGACATATTAGGTTGCCATCGAAGTCAAGTCAACGAGTGGAGGGCGTCTGAATTCCTGCATGGAGCAAATGTCCGGTTTACCCTGACGCACCAAGCCCGGCGCATGATATAAGAATAGTAGTTGGCGACGACCCCTTCCGCGCACGTACGAATCCACAGGGAGGCTTTATGAAGCCTTGGTTCTTTGGCGGACTGGCTGTTTCGTTGTTGCTGGTATCTTGTGCCGCCAAGAGCGCGCCTACGCGTATCACAGTGCAGGTCCCCGAGAACTTCGCCGGCCCCCTTCGTCTGTACCCTTGCGATAAGAACAGTCTCGACCCCGTTCTGGTGAATGAAAACGGTGAGGGAAAGACGTCGGCATGTCCGACGGGTGATGACGTGGAAATCGTAGTCCTCAAGAGCGGCAAATCAATCTACATAGCCCCGGAAAAAATAAAGGTCGCTCGAGCGGGCGACGGCTTCCCCGTATCGATTTCCGCGGCGATTCCATAGCGGCAAACTTCTCGCTCGTGCTTCTTATGCTTGTCGCTAAAATCTATTCATACCGCACAGCGGCGATCGGATCGATCCGCATCGCCCGCCGCGCTGGAATGTAACATGCCGCCATCGACACTGCCGCGATCAACAGCGCCACGCCGGTAAACGTCAGGGGATCGTGCGGACTGATCCCCGCAAGCATGAACACGAGCAGCCGCGCCATCGCCAGCGCTCCCACCACGCCAACCGCAATCCCGATTCCCGCCAGCCACAATCCCCTTCCCACCACCAACCGCATAATCTGGCTGGGTTGTGCTCCGAGCGCGATTCGTATTCCAATTTCAGACGTTCGCTGCGCTACCATGAACGCCATTACACCGTAAATTCCAATCGCTCCCAGAAACAATCCCAGCGCGGAGAAATATCCCATCAGCTGCGACACGATTGCGTATCCCGTGTACTCCTCGGAAACGATAGTTTCGAGCGGCCGAATCGCCGACACCGGCTGCTCCGAGTCCACCGACCATATCGCGCTGCGCATCGCATCGGCCAGCGTTGCATGATCCGCCGTCGAGCGCACCACCAGTCCCATCCAGCGCGACGGGTACTGCGCGAAGGGCACATACATTTCCCGCTCGCGATGGTAGTTCATCGCGCTGTGCATCCTCACGTCCGCGACGATCCCGACGATCGTCGCGTCCACATCCTCGTCCGCGTGGAAATGAAGTTTCTGCCCGATGGGATCGTCGTGCGGCCAGAATTGCCGCGCAAGTTCCTGATTGATGATCACCACCGGCATACTCGTCGGTCCATCGGCGTCCGAAAAATTGCGCCCCTTGGCCAGATTGATCTGCATCACGTTGAAATACTCCGGCGTGACGATCGAGTACTGCGCCCCCGGGACCTGTCCGGGATCCGGCGCGGGCCGTCCCACGACCGTGACTCCCAGGATTTCACAGCATTGGTCGAACGGAACCTGTTGGCTCGCTCCCGCCGACGCCACTTGCGGCAAAGCGCGAATTTTCTCCAGCACTTGATCGTAGAAAGATTTGACCTCCGACGGCGATCTGTATTTCGCCTGTGGCAAAGTGATGTCCGCTACCAACACGTTTTCCTGCCGGAATCCGGGATTCGTCCGCGTGATTCCCACAAAACTCCGAATCATCAGCGCAGAACAAACCACGATCACCACCGCCAACGCCACTTCTGCGACCACGAAAATACTCCGCAACCGCGAGCTGGAACGGTTTCCCGTGGCGCGCCCCGACGCATCCTTCAGCATGGAATTCAGGTCGAGCTTCGAGCTGCTGAGCGCCGGCGCAAGCCCGAAAACAACTCCCGCGAAGAGCGCGACGCAGAATGTGTAGACCAAAGTTCGAAGATCGAGCGGCACCTCCCCGTAATTCAACAGATATCCGCGGATGCGCGCCGGAATCGCCGCCTCGATCCACGCGAGCCACCAGTACCCGAAAAATACGCCCACCGCGCCCCCGGCGATAAACACCATGACTGTTTCCGTCAGAAGCTGCCGGATCAGACGGTAACGTCCGGCTCCCAACGTGGAGCGAATGGCAAGCTCCTTGGCGCGCCCGGTCGCCCGAGCAAGCATCAGGTTCGCCACATTCGCGCACGCAATCAACAGGACAAAGCCCACAATCCAAAAAAGAATCAAAACCGGTTGGTTCCCGGCCTCTTGTCCGATAGCGTCCTTCAAAGTTTGCAACCGAACTCCCGAATTTGTGTTGGTCTTCGGATACGCTTTCTCGAGCTGGGCCATAATCGCAGACAGCTCCGCCTGCACCGAAGCCATCGACGCACCGGGCTTCCGCCGCCCCAACACGTCGAGCCACGAGTTGCCGCGATCGTTGAGTTCCTTTTGCGAAAGAGCCAGCGGCGTCCACAAATTGCATCGCCCCGCAAGAGGAAGCTGAAAGTTCGCGGGCATGACGCCCACGACCGTGTAGGATTCTCCGCCGATCTTAATCTGCCGCCCAACGATGCTCGCGTCGCCCGCGAAACGCGTCTCCCACAGCCCGCGGCTGAGTATCGCAACGTGCGCCGCGCCCTCCGCGCCATCCGACTGAACGAAGGCTCTCCCAAGAATAGGTTTTGCACCCAGCGTCTGGAAAAAATTCCAGCTCACGCGCGAGCCAACCACTCGCTCCGGCGGCCCATCTCCGGCCAGATTGAACGCATACGACGTCCACGCGGCAAGCTCCTCGAAATCCTTGCTCTGGACTTGCCAGTCGTGGAAATCAGCGGCGGTACTCTGCTGCCCCGTCAAGCCCGTCTTCGTGTCCAAACTTTGAATCACGATCAGCCGGTCGCTATTGGGATAAGGCAGCGGGTTGATGATCCACGCGTTCACGAAGCTGAAAATCGCCGTGTTCGCCCCTATGCCGAGCGCCAGCGTCAACACCACCACCGCCGTAAACCCCGGGTTCTTCAGCAGCATCCGTACTGCAAACCGCATGTCCTTAATCAAAGTCCCCACGGACCCCTCCAGTTGAAGAACTCCCACGGCAACGTACAAGTCCTCAAAGCATGCCGGATACCAGTTTGCCTGGCCATAACCTGCTGACCTACCAGGGTTTCTTGCGCTCCAGAAAATTGCCGGCCGACAAAACGTCCATCTGCGGGACTTCGCGTCCCTTAAACGGACGCACCCCGCAGAAGGCAGCAATTGGTCAAGCTATGGAGACACCGGTCGAAGCTCAATAAGGAGGGCTAATCTCGTGCATCGAAGCCAGCGCATTGCATTCATCCGATGCCGCACCGAGGTCATCCTTCCCGCTGGCAAGGTCCCCGGGTTGTGTTTTATAAAGCGCGATTCCCACGTGAACGATACCCTCAGGGGAAGTCCACACTCGCACCAGCGCACGCACCAAGTCCTCATCCGATTTCATGCGCAGCACGGTCTGGCCCACGGGATGAATGGGGCAAGTATTCGGCTCGTTCTCCGCCACGTGGAACTGAAGCGCTCCCTTTGAGAGATACTTGAGCGAGAGCAACGCGAAGTCTTTCTTCACCGTTTCGTCGAGGTTCACGCGCGGAAAGTAATACTCGAAGGCGAACACGCCCTTGTTCCCCGCTTGGTTGACGTACCCTCCGGCCATGAATTGGTTCACCGAATCCGGACGCCAACGCCGGCCCCAATCCTCCGGATGGCATACGCTCACATTCAAATCGCGAAATATCCCGGCTTGAAAAGGCGGAAACTTCATGGTGACCTTGGGCGGCGGCTGAAGATTCTGCCGCTTTCCGTTCAGATAGAACTCCGCGCGGTACGCGCTGTTTTGCGCGCAAGTTTGCTGTCCGGTTGCGTCGAGATAGGAGCGGAATTCGCGCAGCTCGCCTTCCGAATCTCTCTTGGTATTTTTGAAATCTACCTGCCCGGAAAGGTCCGGCAGCGCGCGCCAGAGCTGCCATTTATCTTCGTACTTGTACCAAATCACGGTCAGGACATCCCGCCCTTCGCTAAAATTCTCGAGCTTGGCGTGCCATCCAAGTCCCGCGGGAGTGGCAATCAGCCAAAGATCACGGAGGCGCGGGGCGCTCGAACTGGAAGCAGAACTCGGCACCGGCCACGCCGCAGACAGCACCTGCTGCTTGAAATCCTCCGCCATGCCTTGAATTTTCTTGCAGTCGTCCGCGCTGCGAACTCCCGAGCAGTAGTGCAGGAGAACTTCGAGGTCGTTGACGTTTGCGAGGGCCAGGCCGTCCTGCAGATTGGCCATCGTCGCCGCAGCGAGCGCATCCTTATACGCGGCCGTCGCCGCGGGAAAATTCCCCGCGGCAAGCTCGGTCACGCCCAGGTTGAAGCGGACGAACGGCAACTGCTTCTGTCCATCGTCGTCCACAGCTTTCTTTGTTTCCTCCAGGCCTTTCTTTACCAGACTCCGCTTCTTCTCCACCAGCCCGAGAGAATAGGTATCCCAGCCGAGGTTTCCCATCAGGTCCGCGTTCAACATGGCGGACTCGCGATCGAAACCATTCATGGCCTGCTCTTCGCGCTCCACCACTTTGCTCAGCCCGTCCTCGGAGAACAGGCTGGTGTACGACTCGCCATTCTGCGGAGACTTCGCGTGCTGCGAGGCCCGCGCCAGATAATAATTCGCCAGCGAAAACGTGGGGCGGGCGGCGGCGGCGCATTCGAATTCCTCCGCGGCAGCGCGGTAGTCATCTTGAGTATTAGCCGTGTCGTAGCGCATTAAACCGTTCGTAAAGTGCCGCGCTGCCGCCTCCGTCGCGTCAACCTTTTCCGCTTTCTGGTTCGGCGCCCGGCAGGATGCTGCTTCCGTTACGCTCTTTCCAGTGATTGTGTGCGAAATTTGAACCGCCGCGAACCCGATCACAATCGCCACCAGGAACGCACCGAAGACAACCAGCATGGAAGCCGCGTCGAGGTCTTTGGTCATGGTCAAGGATTGCCCGAACAGATACAGCGCAATTGCCAGCCACGTGAGCATGGTCAGGAATTGCTCCGCGCGCGTGTGATACGCAAGGCTCAGTTCGTTCTGCGCGTCCGCCCGGGCGAAGGCCATGTGCGATAACTCTTTCGGATTGGCGTTCAAGAAAGCGCGCGGGTAGCGCGTATCGAACTCAGGACCGTTTGTATTCCCGCCATACAGAAACGCAACCATGTCTTTCCATTGGTTGTTCACCGCAGTTCCCCAGCGCGCCTTATCCTCATCCAGCTTTTCCGGGTTGCTCTTCAGCACTCCCATCTCGGCGAGATTGGCTTCCTGCAGCACGGCTTGAAATCGCAAGCGCTCTTCCTGCGTGGTGGCAAGCTTGCTCAGAAATGAATAGGACAGGCTGGTGCCGCTGTCTCGGAAGCCCTTTACCAGCAGGTCGGCGGCCGCGCTGCCCTGCTTGCTCGCGTTCGCGCTCGCCTTGCTGTAGGCCGTCCCTATAGCTGCGCTCAACAGCACGGTGAAGACGATCAGCAGTACCACTAGGATCGAGAAAGCGCGTCCGGGATGCTCGGCGTGGACGCGCACTCCCGGGAACAACCGCGGTTCCACTTCGCCCGGATGCGTATCTTCATCTTCTTCTTTTTCCTCCAGCCCGTCGGGCTTCAGAAAGCCCATCCGGAGGGAAATCGTCCTCGCGAATCCGGATACGTAAGGGGCCACGTAAATACCGATGTATCCGAACACTCCGAAAAGAATTATGACCGCTACGAAAAACACCGCGCTTATGTGATCGCTAACCACCGCGACTGCTAGTCCGGCTACCGTTACCGCCGACCCCAGAACCACCATAATGTCTCTGCGCCGAGGGTTGTGGCGCCATAGCTCGGCGAACGTGAGGCAGCCCAGCGCCGCGACGAAAAGGATCACCGCTTCCGTCAGCAGAACCAGCTTGTCCCGAACGAGGTCGATCTCGGAGTCCAACGCGCTCCAAAGCGACGTATTGCCGTTCGGCTCCTTGGTCGATTCTTTACCGCTTTTCCAATCGCTGCCCAGTCCGATGCTCTGCAATTCGCGGGAAACGCTGCGATCTTTTGTTTCCGCTTTGTCCAGATTCGCTGCGTCATACCCATCGATCCATGTGGCATTGCGATAGGGCCGCATAATTCGCGCGGCGTTGAATTCCACTTCCGACTGCACATCGCGCCGCGAAGCCCCCGCCGGGTCCACGTGCCGCAGCGCGTCCGCTTCGGCGCGCAGCCGGCGTCCCTCGGTAATCAGCGCGCCGTACTCGTCGTCGAAGTGAAAAAGCTGGCCCTCGCGTTCGTTATATTCCTTGCGTACCGTAAGTTCGATCAGGTGGCGCTGGCTGAGCCTGCTTTCCAGCACGTCCGCTTCTTCTTCCGCGTTGCCCGCGCGCAATGCCGCAATCGCCCCAAACATCGCCACCAGCGCCATAAGCAGCGCGATAGCGGTTCCGTCGTCCCTAAAAGCCTTAAGCCGTGGATACTTTTCAATCGAAAACATAGCGCCCGTTGGACTCCAGCGATAAACATTCAGGTCGCCGCGTAAGAACGGCGATCTGAAATTTCATTTCTTCGGCGCGGCTAGTTTCCCGCCGCTTGAGCGAGGCATTTTACAAGATTCGCCGAAAGGTACGCAATTCAGAAACCCCACTGAACAAGCGTGCCCGCGAAATCAGCGCCGTAGGCGCGGCACAAGCTAGCCCAGCCCGTAAGGGCTGGGAATAATTCTGCCGCGTGCTTGTGGCATTCTTGAAGACGTTCGCAAGACCTTGTCGCTCGTCCCGCGCGGAGAGTATACTCGCCTCACGTTTCTTCACGGCGAATCGTTCCGTGAAGCGCTCGGAAGCCGAAACGCTATCGAAGTGCTGCGGAGCAGGCTCGGAGCGTTCCCCTTTTACGAAGTCAGTTTTTTCGGAAACTTTTGATTGAGGGCGACAGGCGCCACCGACATTTACGCTTGAAGGGCTTTTTAATCCGAAAACGATCTGGAGGAACTCACATGACCAGCACCGGCACCGCTCCACAAAAAGAATCCACAGTCCATTACAAAACGGCCCGCATAGACGACCTCGACATCTTCTATCGAGACGCGGGACCGAAAGACGCTCCGGTGATCCTGCTGCTGCACGGATTTCCGACTTCATCGAACATGTTTCGTAATCTAATTCCTCGCCTTGCAGGTTCGTTCCGCTTGATCGCCCCGGACTATCCGGGCTACGGCCTCAGCAGCATGCCGGATCACAAGAGTTACGCGTACACCTTCGAAAATTACGCCAAGGTCGTGGACAAGTTGCTGCAGCAACTCGGCATCGGCAAGTACTCCATGTATTTGATGGATTATGGCGCGCCCACCGGCTACCGACTGGCGTTGATGCATCCCGAGCGCGTGCAGGCTCTCATCGTCCAGAACGGAAATGCTTACGATGAAGGGCTGCTCAAGTTCTGGGATCCGATCAAGGTGTATTGGAAGGACGCCACTCCCGAGAACCGAGCTGCGATTTATTTTCTGGTTGAACCGAAAGCAACACGCTGGCAATACGAGAACGGCGTGAGCGATTTGACCTTACTCGACCCGACCACATGGGCCTTGGATCAAATCGGCCTCGACCGTCCGGGCAATCGCGATATCCAGATGGATCTGATGTACGACTACCGGACCAACGTGCCTCTGTATCCCCAGTTTCAAGCTTTCTTCCGGCAATACCAACCCCCGACCTTGATCGTCTGGGGCAAGAACGATTTCATTTTTCCAGCGGAAGGCGCAGCTCCCTACAGCCGCGATTTGAAGAACCTTGAAACGCATCTGCTGGATACCGGGCATTTCGCGCTCGAGACACACGGAGAAGAAATCGCGAGCCGCATCGAAGGCTTCCTCGCAAAAAACAAAATAAACCAATAGCCAGCCAGTTTAGGGAACAGCGACCAAGGAGCAACGCATGGATTGCAACTACTCAGCTAATGCCTCACGCCGTCACTTTCTCGTAGCCGGAGCTGTGACTGTTGCGGCAGCGTGTATTGCTCCCAGGACATTGTTCGCTGAAACCGACACGCTTGTTTCCGATGCGCTGAAGGAAGCCGCTACCGCAAAGATTGCGGTGCAACCACTTCGGCGCAATATCACCGTTCTTTTGGGCGCGGGCGGAAATATCGCGGTACTCACCGGGCCCGACGGAAAACTGCTCGTCGATGCAGAAATTAAAACCGCGCGCGCCAAGGTTACTGAAGCGCTGGACAGCATCAACGCCGACCCCATCAAGCAATTGATCAACACTCACTGGCACTTCGATCACACGGGCGGAAACGATTGGGTGCACCAAGCCGGAGCCGCCATTATGGCGCAGGAGAACACGCGCAAATATCTTTTGAAAGATACGTGGGTCGAAGGTTGGCATTACAATTTCCTGGCGCCGCCCGCGGGAGCTGTTCCTTCATCCGTCTTCACCGAAGATCACACCCTGCACGCCAACAACTCCACTTTGGTTCTGAAACACTATTTGCCCGCGCACACGGATTCGGACATCTCCGTGCACTTCACAGAGGCCGACGTCTTTCATACCGGCGACACTTTTTGGAATCGCAACTACCCCTTCATCGACTACTCGACCGGAGGCAGCATCGACGGCACCATCCGCGCAGCCGAAGCGAATATCGCGAAGGTGACGGACAAAATGATCGTAATTCCCGGCCATGGCGCCGTGGGTGGAAAAGCGGACCTGATTCTCTTCCGCGACGTGATGGTCGAAATACGGGAAAAAGTGGCGGCGCTCAAAAAACAGGGCAGAACGCTGGCAGAAATAATCGCAGCCAAGCCTGGCGCCCGCACCGACGACGAATGGGGCGGCGGTTTTATAAACCCTGCCAGATTTATCCCGTTGGTGTATCAGGGCGTCTAACGGCTGTCCGATGACACGGCTTCTCCGGGAGCTCCATCGCGATTGCAGCTGCAATTAGCTATATGAGGATACGAATCACTTCAAAAGAGGTCTAGAAGACATGCTCAAAATGATCGCAGGGATATTTCTCGGCTTGCTGATCGGCGCAGGCTGCCGCTGGTTCGACATTCCCGTGCCCAGCCCGCCAAAGCTCGCCGGCGCTTTGCTCATTGTCGCGATGACTCTCGGGTACATGGCCACCGACAAGCTCATCGCCGACAAATTCTCGTCGAGAGGATCCGCGACCACCAAGGAAATGTGCGGCGGTCCTACGGGCGATGTCGTTTCTCCGCCCCGTCTACCTGATTAACGATTATTCTGATTACAGGTTGTATCCATCAAGAGCGATTCGAGGAGGCATCATGGAATCGAAACAAGTAGTTCTCGTCACAGGTTCGAGCACTGGCTTCGGCAGACTCATCTCCGAGACGCTCGCGCGCCGCAGCCATACCGTCTTCGCGACCATGCGCGATCCCGCCGGTCGCAACGCCGCAAATGCCGCGGAAATTCGCGCTCTGGCCGCAAAGGATTCGCTGCCTCTGCATGTCCTCGAGCTTGACGTCACCAGCGACGCTTCGGTGGAAAAAGCCGTGAAGACCGCCGCCGAACAAGCCGGCCGCATTGACGTCGCCATAAACAACGCCGGCTACGTCGTGGCCGGTTTGGCCGAGGCCGTCACCACCGAGCAAGCCCAACAAATCATGGACACGAATTTTTTGGGCTCCGTTCGCGTCGATCGCGCGGTTCTTCCCCACATGCGCCGCCAGCGAAGCGGTCTGCTGCTGCACATCAGCAGCGGCGTGGGCCGCGTGGTCTTTCCGTCATTTGGATTTTACTGCGCCAGCAAATTCGCAATGGAGGCCCTTGCGGAAACCTACCACTACGAACTGGCCACCCAGGGAATCGAATCGTCACTCGTGGAGCCGGGCGCTTACCAAACGCCGGTATTTGGAAATATCGTAAAAGCAGCCGACGAATCCCGCACGGAAACCTACGGCGCCGCGAACCAGTTGCCCATCAAGATCAACGCCGCGCTCGCCGCCGCCGCCGGAAACCCGCAGGAAGTCGCCGACGCTGTTTTGCGAATTGTGGAAACGCCCGCGGGCCAAAGGAAGTTACGCTATCGCGTGAGCTCCGGAGATCTCGGCGTGAACGAAATCAACGCGCTCTGCGAACGAGTCCAAGCGCACATCTTCGAAATATTCGGCATAACCGCCGAGACAAAATTCGTCCAGCGCACCGCAGCCGCGAGGAGTTAGTGCGGCCGGACGCGCATTGCCGTACCAAGCTCTCGTGGGGGCGCAGCATCCTGCGCCCGCCACCGCATTCGCCAAGATTGCCGATTTGAAAGAAGCTTACTAAATCACCAAGCCGCTCGCCGCTTTTCGCGCTGTGAGCCCCAGCATCAGCCGTGAAAATCCCGTCATCAAAAGGTTCACGCCCACCAAAGTTCCGATGGCCCACACGGAACTCGACGGCCAGTGAAACCAGATCAGACCGCCCACAAACAGGGTGATCAGCGCATTTATCAACAGCCAGCCCGAACCGGCCTGCCCGCGCGACGCAAAAAACGCGATCAGCTCGAACAGTGCCGCCATCAGGATAATCACCGCCAAGACCAGCGTCAGCGTCCCCAAACCCATCAGCGGGTGCATCAAATAATAAATTCCGCCCGCGATGAACACGATTCCGATCAGCACGTGCCAAATCACGCGCCCCGCTCCCCCTCCGCTGAACGCCGCAACCAAATGCGCGCCGCCGCCGAAAATCAGCAGCCAGCCCACCAGAATGGTTACCGCGATGCCCGCCACTCCCGGCTCAACGATCGCAAATATCCCCAGAATGATGAACACTACCGCCATGGCGACATACCACCCGCTCATCTTTTTCACGAACTGCGCCGCTGCTTGCACTCCCGGACTAGGATTTGCTGACGCCATAAGACACCTCCACGCGCGTTTGCTTATTGGAATTTTCCGCTCGCCTAAGCGGGGCCTTTGCGCCTAAATGATCCTGACCGAAACCGCGCTGATTCTACTCCCAAATTTCCTCGCCCAGCCACAGATTCCGCCGTTCGTAGCGCCAGCGGCCGGCCGGCTCTTTTGATTTTGCAGTCAATGTAGCTCAGGTTTACCCTGACGCAGGAATGGGTCTTTAGACCTGAGGCCTTTGCCTTTGCGCCGCCGGCGGAGCACCAATCAGTCGATTTTCGATTCGTCGCGGTACATCACTTTGTGGCGCATGTTCTTAATCCACTCGTCGATCTGCTCCACCGTCGCAGCGCATTCCGGATTGAAGCGGTCCCAACTCATGATTTGCTCCAGCGGCTTTTTCCACCGCTTGTACGAGGGTTTCGCCGGCGGCCCAAAGCACATCACATCGATCACCGACAGTTCCTCCGGAACGCCGAGCATCGGCTTGATCTGCCGCTGTATGTCGTCCTGCCCGATGGCCGTAATCCACCACACCGCATAGCCCAGCGCCGCAGCCGCCAGGTGCGCCGACATGGTCGAAGCTGCTACGGACTGCAGCAAAATCCGCTCGGCATTCTGATGGTACAGCCGGTCGAGCTCCGACCCGTCATTCAACACCGGAAACGCCCGCACAAAACGAAAATCGGCCAGCACCACGATCAATCCCGGCGCCGTTTTCACTCCGCCATAATTGGGAGTAGGAAAACCCATCCGCAGCCGCGCCCGGTGTTGTTGTTCATCCATAAAACATTCTCCGATGGCCTCTTTCACCGCCGGATCGGTCACCACAACAAAATGCCAAGGCTGCGCGTTCGCCCCCGAAGGCGCGTGCCGAGCCGCCTCCAGAATCATTTCGAAATGCTCTCGCGGCACGTCGTAGCTCGCGAAGGCCCGATTCGTCATCCGCCCGCGCACAATCTCCATCAACGCCGCGTATCGATCAACCTGATTAAATCGACCCGCATCCACCGCAGCTCCGCCCACGACACCCTCCTTGACCCGACCCAAATCTTAACTCCCAACTCCCGATGTCGCGCCGCCCAGCCTCAAGCCCCTGCTTTTTCCAACGTAAACGACGACGTCAGCTCGATCGCCTTATGCAACGTCCGATACAACGGGCAATGCATCGCATAAAGCCCGTGCACCCGCTCCACCGTCTCCAGCGATTTTTCCGGCGCGTCCAGCTTCATCGCTAAATGAATCCGCCTGATAACCAGCACTCCTTCGTCCGTTTCCACTTCGCCGGTCACTTCACCCACAAGCTTCCCGTTGCTCGCATCGATGTGGCGCGCTTCCAGCGCACCTCCAAACGTGCCGAGCATTCAACCGGCGGTCGCCGCGATCACATAGTCAATCGTAGCCGCGTGAGATTCCGTCAGCTTCGCCGGATCCACCTTGTAATGCTCCGCGATCGCTCCGTGAACGCTAAACACCACCGGCCGCGCTTCGCCAGGCAAGTAAGCGATACGAAGAGGTCCAACCTTCCTCTCAATCCGAGATTTTGAAACGTAAACGACTTTCGACATAGCTGCCTCCTGGCGCGCCCCACACACTCAAATTATGGCCGCTCGCCGAACCTTTCGTCCAGATTCTTTTCCGTCTTCGCAACGCTCGTCGCTTCTCTCCGCGAACTATCTGTTTCGCTCCGCCATGCCCAAAATCTCGCGAATCTTGCCTTTCTGAATCACCTCCGCCGGACTCCTTCCGTTCCGTTCCACCCACTTCGTAAACTCACCCAGCTTCACCGTGTGCTCCACCTGCACATTCTTCACGCAAACTTTCACCGTGTTCAGCCCCCCGATTCCCTCCACCCATTCGCTGCCGCGAATCTGCCTCAGCCCCAACGCCACCGCCTCGTAAAGAGTTGACGCCGTCACTTCCACTGTGTGCGCCACTCCTTCCATGTCATGAATCGTCACGCGGCAAGTTTTCAGTTCCACAGTACCTTCCAAATCTCGCAGAGATTCGCGACGCGACCTTGTGATCGCACGTTAAATATTTTGGCGCAGGCACGACCTCCCGCGAGCGCCGTCGCGAAAGGATAGCATCTTCGCTTTATCTTCGCCTAGCGTTTTCCTAACATTCTGCTACTATTGTCGTGCGTTTGTATATGAGCGCGACTTCAAAAGCACTAACTTCTAGGCCCAAGATAAAATCCAAGGCAAAGCTCGCCTTCGATGTCCAAGGTTTCCTCGATTCCGCCGGTGTCGCACGTAAAGTTACCGAATTTAACAAGAAGCAAGCGGTTTTCTCGCAGGGCGATCCCGCTAAAACCGTTCTCTATATTCAAAAAGGCGGCGTAAGACTTTCGGTCGTCAATGAAACCGGCAAAGAAGCCGTAGTCGCGATCTTGGAGCCCGGCGATTTCTTTGGCGAAGGATGCCTCGCCGGTCAGCCGATTCGAATGGGTTCGGCCACTGCAATAGCGCCCACCACTGTGTTGGTAATTGAAAAGAAGGAAATGATACGCGTGCTCCATTCGGAACACGCCTTTTCCGACCGTTTCATCACCTACATGCTTTCCAGAAACATCCGCGTCGAAGAAGATTTAGTGGACCAGCTTTTTAACTCCAGCGAGAAACGCCTCGCTCGCACCCTGCTCCTGCTCGCCCGCTACGGGAAAGAAGACAAGCCCCAAAAAGTCCTGGCCAAAATATCGCAAGAGACGCTCGCCGAAATGGTCGGCACCACGCGCTCGCGCGTAAATTTCTTCATGAACAAATTCCGCAAGTTGGGCTTCATCAAATACAACGGCGGCCTGCACATCGACACTTCCCTCCTAAGCGTCGTCCTCCACGATTAGCATTCTGACCTCTCGGAGGTTTTAATGTAGCGCCGCGGCCTTCAGCGCGGCATCTTTCTTCTGCCGCTGTCTTTCGTAGTGCCGGCTTGTCCTGAGCGCAGCCGAAGGGCGTCTCGCCGGCTCTTTGGACTTTCTCGCTTCCTCAGCGCCGTAGGCGCGGCAGAATATAGCCCAGCCCGTAAGGGCTCGGAATAATCCCGAAGCGAGGACAAGCGCCGTAGGTGCGACACCTACAAGCCTTTCGCTGAGCGTTTCAACTCGCCGCATATTCAGTTGGAGAATGGAAATCTCGCGTGAAATCCCGAGGAGCAGGCCGCAATCCCCTGCCGAAGCTTTCAGCCTTTACGGACGCCCCATCACATGCAAGTGCGCGTAAGGCGTCCCGGCCCACATAATGTAGGCCCCGGTCGCCTTGTGCGTAGTCGGCAGCCCTGTAGTTTTCGGATCAAACGGCCACATGATCATCCAATGCGGCCCGATCGCGATAGGTTTGCTCGTGGTGTCGTATGGATCGGAGTCGCTTCGTTGCGTAGCTCCGGCCAGCATGTAAGTTATTCCCGGCACGGTATTCGTCGGCTTCGGCTTGTGCTCCGCGAAATCCTTGGACCACTGCATCGACGCTTCGTCTTCGCACATGGCCGGCTGCCCCACTCCTACAGGGTCGCCTGGCATACACGTAAATCCGTTGGTCCCCTGACGCAGGACCGTCATCTTGCCCAGAAAATTTAGCTCCACGATCGTCGCGTCCTTGGCAATGGCCGGCGGCGCCGCCGCCATCGCGCGCGCGATCTTCGCCTTGGCAAACTCATCGGCAGTCATCGCCGCTTTCTGCAGCGCATGCCTCTGCGCCGCCGCCCGCGCCCCAATTCCGCCAATCGCCAGCGCCGCCAAAATTACCGCGAGAACGCCAAATCTTCGTCTTCCGTGGAACATGAGACTCCTCAAGACAGCGTAAAATTTCGTTGAGTCAGCAATATGCCGCTACCGCAGTCATATTATGGCGTAGCAACAGGTTTGTAAATAACACCGATGACTATTCCGACGATAATCCACTGGACGAAGTAAGTCACCGCCTGCATCAGAACGAGCTTCAGCCCGATGTTCAGATTCACGTAGTTGTGCAGCACAAATCCGCAAACCACGAAAATGCCAATGAGCGCCCCGAAGCGCGCGCCTTCCGCAGCGCCCGCTCCGCCCGGATGTATCATTGAGAAAATTACGGCGGCAACCAGGATCGCTACGAACATTGCGACCAATCCAACCGGCATAACAGTCTTCATTTCTTCCACCGGCCGGAATACCGCCGGGTACTTGCGCGATTCACTGATAAGCCTCGGCACCAGCCACACCACCAAGAAACCAAACACAAAATACGCGACCGTGGCACCAAGTGCCGCCAGTCCCAGACTCGAATAGTTCATTCGCACTCCTTTACCCATTGCGGATCAAAAGCATATTCACTTCGGCAGGACCGGCCATCATACGGTCACACACCCCAACTTCAAAAATAAAATGTGGATTTAATGCGTCCGCGAAAGCGGCGGCAAGCCGCCGCACTCCAGACGAAGCCTCGCCGCGATTCTGTGGAGCGCGGGACCTGCCGGCAGGCAGGGCTTGCTCCCGCTTTCTTCACCCAAACGTGTTGCCGCAGCAATATCCCGTAGGGGCGCTGCTTGCTGCGCCCGCCGTCGCGCCGGCTGGCCCGCACGGAACAGCCGCGCTCCCAGCCTTCCGCTCGCCCCTCCACTCGATCCCGAAATTATTTTCGAGCTAGCGTGCCAAGAATGAGAAGTGGTAAAAAACTCATAGGAGACATCCATGGCCACCACAAAAGTCGGCATATCACCAATGAAGGCAGCGCAAGTCCCCAAACCCGGAGCAGACTTCGAAATCGTCGAGCGCGAAATCCCTAATCCGCTCGCAGGAGAAGTGCGCATCAAGGTGCAAGCCTGCGGCATTTGCCACAGCGACGTGCTCACGAAAGAAGGCGCGTGGCCCGGCATTCAGTATCCTCGCGTTCCCGGGCACGAAATTGCCGGCATCATCGACGAACTCGGCGCCGGCGTCACCGCCTGGAAAAAAGGCCAGCGCGTCGGCGTCGGCTGGCACGGCGGCCATGACGATACATGCCTCTACTGCCGCCGCGGCGATTTTCGCAATTGCGTCAACATGAAAATTCCCGGCATCAGCTACGACGGCGGCTACCAACAATACATGGTCGCTCCCGCGAACGCAGTCGTCGCCATGCCCGACGGTCTGGGTGACGTCGAAGCCGCGCCGCTTCTCTGCGCCGGAATCACCACCTACAACGCGCTGCGCCACAGCGGCGCAATGCCCGGCGACCTCGTCGCAATACAAGGCATCGGCGGCCTCGGCCACCTCGGCATTCAATTCGCGAACAAGTTCGGCTACAAAGTCGCAGCCATCGGCCGCGGCCCAGAAAACGCTGCGCTGGCAAAAAAGCTCGGCGCGAACTTTTACATCGATAGCCAGGCGACAAAAGCCGCGGAAGAATTGCAAAAATTCGGCGGCGCACAAGCAATTCTGGCGACGGCGCCCAGCTCGAAAGCCATGTCCGAACTGATCAACGGTCTGGCCCCCAACGGCAGGCTCATGGTGATCGGCGCGGCATTCGATCCCATCGAGGTCACGCCGATACAGCTCATCACCGGAAGCCGAACCATCCAGGGCTGGGCCTCCGGAACGCCCGCTGACGAAGAGGACACCCTGCGCTTCGCCGAACTAAGCGGCGTCCGCCCGATGATTGAAGCCTATCCGCTCGAAAAAGCCGCCGAAGCTTACGCCCGCATGATGAGCGGCAAAGCCCAGTTCCGCGTCGTGCTGACGATGTGATGACTCGAAGGGTGGCGATATGCGAATTCTAGTTGTAGGCGCCGGCGCAGTCGGCGGTTATTTCGGAGGCCGTTTAGTACAGGCGGGTCGCGACGTGACATTTCTAGTCCTGCCAAAACGAGCCGAGCAAATCCAGGCCCAAGGGTTACAGATTCTCAGCCCAATGCATGGCGATTTCACCGCTCGACCCAAAACAATCACCGCAGCTCAGATTGCAGCTCCGTACGACATTATCTTTTTGAGCGTAAAAAGCTACAGCCTCGCCGCCGCGATCGATGATTTCGCGCCGGCAGTCGGTCCACAGACGGTCATCATCCCGGTGCTAAACGGCATGCATCACATGGACGTGCTGACGCAGAAGTTCGAACACGCGGTGTTAGGCGGGGTTTGCTTCGTTTCCACTGAACTCGATTCGCAAGGCAGGATAGTCCAGCTTGCCGATTTTCAGAGTCTTGCTTACGGCGAATTGGACGGGAAGAAGACCCCTCGGATAGAGGCGGTGCATCAGGAATTCAGCGGCGCTGGATTTCAGGCGGCCATTTCCGGAGATATTTTGCAGGACATGTGGCAGAAGTGGGTATTTCTCGCCAGCTTGGGAGCCATCACCTGTTTGCTTCGCGGAAATATCGGCGAAATCGTCGCGGCTCCCGGTGGAGCCGAGTTGTGCCTCTCCGCACTTCGTGAATGCGCCGCAATCGCGAGTGCCAGCGGCTATCCGATGCCGGAGAAATTCCTGGCAGAAAAGAGCGCTCAACTTACTGCGCCAGGTTCGAAACTGGCCTCGTCGATGTATCGCGACCTCACAAACCACGCGCGGGTCGAAGTGGACACCATTCTTGGAGATCTTGTAGATCGCGGCCGCAAACTCGCAGTCTCCGCCCCAATCGTCCAAGCCGCATTCGTCGGTCTGACCGTTTATCAGCAGGACCAGGCCCGCGCAAAGTCCGCCGGTCGCTAGAAGGCGAGAAACCCTGAGCCGCCCAGGGAGAATCGGCAAGTTTAGACCCCGTCTCCTTTCGCTCTTCCCAGCGGCGGAGGCGCGACAAAAGCTAGCCCAGCCCGTAAGGGCTGGGAAAATTCCGCAAGCACATCGAGCGCCGTAGGTGCGACACTGAAAGGCGGCTCAGTCTATCGCGCGATCGAGCTGCTGAAACCCGCACAGGAGAAACGATGCAGACCCGCAAACTAGGAAAGAGCAACTTGGAAGTTTCAGCCCTCGGCCTCGGATGCATGGGTATGAGCTTTTCCTACGGCCCGCCCAAAGACAAGCAGGAGATGATTTCCCTCCTCCGCGCCGCCGTCGAACGCGGCATCACCTTTTTCGACACCGCCGAAGTTTACGGCCCGTACACGAACGAAGAACTCGTCGGCGAAGCACTCGCTCCCTTCCGCGGAAAAGTAGCGATCGCCACCAAGTTCGGCTTCGACCTGACTCCCAATCCTGATCCGGCCGCAGCGAAGGCTGCACCGCGCGTGAATAGCCGCCCGCAACATATCAAGGAAGCCGTCGAAGGCTCACTCAAGCGCCTGAGGCTAGAGACCATCGACCTGCTTTATCAGCACCGCGTTGATCCCAACGTCCCGATCGAAGACGTCGCCGGCGCCGTGAAAGATCTAATCCAAGCCGGCAAGGTCAAACACTTCGGCCTTTCCGAAGCCGGCGCGAAAACAGTTCGCCGCGCCCACGCAGTCCAGCCGGTCACTGCTCTCCAAAACGAATACTCCCTCTGGACGCGAACCCCGGAAAAAGAAGTGATCCCGACCCTGGAGGAACTCGGCATCGGTTTAGTGCCCTACAGTCCTCTCGGCCGAGGCTTCCTCACCGGCGCGATGAAAGAAACCACCACCTTCGACAGTTCCGACTTCCGCAGCGGCCTCCCTCGCTTCACTCCCGAAGCTCTAAAAGCGAATCAAGCCCTAATCGACTTGCTCGCCACCATCGCGAAGCGCAAAAACGCAACCCCCGCTCAGATCGCTCTCGCCTGGCTTCTCGCCCAAAAGCCGTGGATCGTCCCCATCCCCGGCACCACCAAGCTACCTCGCCTCGAAGAAAACATCGCCGCCGTCTCAGTCGACCTCTCCCCCGCCGACCTCCGCGAAATCGATACCGCCGCGTCCAAGATCAAAGTAGAAGGCGCCCGCTACCCCGACCGCCTCGAAAAAATGACCGGCCTCTGAGCGGGAGTTCTAAGGAACTGAGCGCCTCCGTCTCGCAAACCAGCATATTCACGAAAGCATGCTTTGGAGTATGCTCCTGACGCTTAACCGCGCGCCGTTGCGGCAAAACGACTGGCAACTCGGGGTTCAACTTGAAGAACAGCGCTATCCTTTTGTTGCGGTGCCCGGATCGCAAGGGTCTGGATGCGGCTATCGCCGATTTCATCTACTGGCACAACGGCGACATCCTTCATTTCGAGCAACATCAGCCTGGCGAAGAACGTTTCTATCTTGCCCGCGTCGAATGGGACCTCGCAGGTTTCGAGTTCGACCTGAAAGACTTCCCGAAATGGTTTGCGCCCATTGCCGAGCGATTTTCCATTCAGTGGCGCATCACCACCTCGAGTTACCGTCCTCGCGTAGCCATTTTTGTTTCCAAATACGATCACTGTCTCGCAGATTTACTCTATCGCCAGCGCACCGGCGAACTCGCCTGCGAAATCCCCTTGATCATCAGCAATCACCCGGACGCGAAGAGCCACGCAGACTTTCACAATATTCCGTTTAGCGTCATTCCGGTAACAAAGGAGAACAAGCATGACGCTGAGCGCCAGCAGCTCGAGTTGCTTCGCAAAAACAACATCGAATTGATCGTTCTGGCGCGCTACATGCAAGTGCTTTCCAAGGACCTCATCGAACAGTTTCCCCAGCAAATCATCAATATTCACCATTCATTTCTGCCTGCATTTATCGGAGCCAAGCCGCATCAGCAGGCCTTTGAGCGCGGCGTGAAAATTATTGGCGCCACGGCCCACTACGTCACCGAAGTTCTCGATGATGGCCCCATCATCGAGCAAGGAGTGACGCGCATATCGCACCGCGACACCATCGAGGACCTGGTCAAAAAGGGCCGAGACCTAGAAAAGGTCGTGCTCTCTCGCGCCGTCCGCTGGCACATCGAAAACCGCATCCTGCTCTACGGAAACAAAACCGTCATTTTCGAGTAGCGGCGCTGTTTTCCCCGAGGTTCTAACGTAGCGCCGGGGCCTTCAGCCCGGAACCCTTGCTTTGGCATGGAATCTGACGGGCGGCTCACCCTCCCGCGCGCCACAGAAGTTGGATCGCGCCCCGCATCGACTTTGCGTGTGCCCTCTCTCCCCAGCGCCGTAGGCGCGAAACAAGCTAGCCCAGGCGGGTGGCGAATCGATCCGCGCGGTACCGGACCAAACCCGTGCACGACCGAAACTCGCGGGGTGCCGCATCCTTTGCGCTTTTCTTTTCTGCAAAGGGTGCGGGTTTAGACGCCGCGCTTCCAAACCCTTCCGCTTGGCACCCGGCCGAACTATAAATCGTCTTCGACGTGATTCTCCGAATTTTCCACATTTCCACAATTTCCGAGATTTCCACACCCAAAAATCTTCGAAGTGTAGTTGACTGATTTTCCCCGCAGAGTTACAACGTTTTTGCCAAAGCTTTCGAATCATCTGAGTCTTCGTAACGCGGCAAGCGAAAGTTTGACGAGCTATGCAGGGCACGGACGATAGAACGGCTTGGACATAGTTCGGAACGATACGGCATCACGGCGAAGCCCAGGTTTGGTCAGTGGTGGGCTATGCATGTTCGCGGCAAGCGAAAGCTTGACAAGACATCGCGACGCAAACCACGGACCAACCCAGCGGAGTTTGTCGTGGCTGGCTTCTCCCCGTAAAACGGGAAAATGCCCGGCAGCCGTTTCTTTTCCGAAACTGAAGAAAGGGGCGAGCAATCGCCCCTTTTCTTTTTTTAGAGATTTTCCGGCCGGTGGCGTTCTCTTCCCCAGGTTGACTTCTAGAGTTTTGCTTTTCCTCGGTATATAGTTTGTTTCCTTATGACATCTAACGCCGTCTTGTTGATTATTCTTTTGATGGGATTTGCGCCACGCACCCAAGACGCGCCCACCATGCCGGCAGACCCCGCGGCGATTCTCTCAGCCGCGGCAAATGTAAACGGTCTCACTGGATCTGCGCTTCTACCTTGGCGTCTTCGCGTGAGTTATCAAATCTTCGACGACAAAGGCCATTCTAAGGACTCTGGAGTGTACGAAGAATTGTGGGTTTCAGATAAAAAATACAAGCGTAGCTACACAAGCCCTAGTTTTACCCAAACGGATTTCGCTACCGATCGTGGGCTGTATCGCAGCGGAAACCAGAATTGGCCGGGCCCGCAAGAAATCATGGTGCGTACCGAGATTGTCGATCCAATCCCGCCTGCTCTGAACTTGACTGGTTTTCGGCTGGAGAGCAAGCGCCGCTCGGTGGATAAAGTAAATCTTCAATGCGTCACCCTGAAGGGCGATTGGATCTTTCTCAATAATGACGCTTACTGCTTCCAGCCGGACAAACCGATCCTCCGCTTTACCAGCGCAGCGGGCGGCAAAAGTGACACGTTGTACAACGATATCTTAATGTTTCAGGGACATTTTCTGGCTCGAAACATCCGTGCGACGAACGCGGGCACGCGCCTTGTGCTTCACATCGACAGCATCGAGCAAGAGCCTACAGTTAATGATTCGGACCTTACCCCTCCGCCTGACGCGATCCGGATTCCGGCTGGCAAGGTCGCAATTCCCCAGCAGACCATGGCAGTACTGCTGCTCAGAACGCTTCCACCACATTACCCCGAGAGCGCCAAGGCAGCCCGCATTACCGGCACTGTCCTTTTGCAGGTCACGATCGGAAAAGACGGTCGCGTTACAAGTGCCCAAGCCATCAGCGGACCAAATGACCTTCGGAAAGTGTCAACCGAGGCGGCTCTCAAATGGGAGTACCGGCCGTTCCTGATTGCGGGCGAAGCCGCCGAAGTAGAGACTACTTTGCCGATTACATTTACGATCGGAAACTAGATGGCTCGCGAGTCGGATGACCTGGGCGGGCGGCTCAACCTTGCGCCACACACCGGAATTCAATCGCGCCTCGCACCGACTTTGCGGGTGCCGCATCCTTTGCGTTTTTCTTTTCTGCAAAGGGTGCGGGTTTAGACGCCGCGTTCCCAAACCCTTCCGTTCGCCTCCCCGGTCGAACCGGAAATAATTTTCGAGCCGACGCCTTAAACGTTGCGTAGAATATCTCGGCCTTCCGCAGCAGGAGGAATTATGGCACCGAACATTCCAGGGAAAGCGGCGGTCCTAGCGGTTTCTCTGATGCTCGCAGCATTCCCGTTGCTGGCCCAAGGCCAGGGAAAGGAACGTCCCATGGAACCTCGTACTGAACATTCGACTGCTTATCGCACGGTACAGATTGACGGCCTCTCCATTTTTTACCGAGAGGCGGGGCCGAAAGACGCGCCGACGCTTCTGCTGCTGCACGGGCTTCCCTCTTCGTCGCGGATGTTCGAGCCGCTGTTCGCGCGGCTTTCCGACCGCTATCACATGATCGCTCCCGATTATCCGGGCTTCGGACACAGCGACTGGCCGGACCCGAAGAAGTTCGCGTACACCTTCGACCACATCGCCGAGATCATGAATCACTTCACCGAAGCGCTGGGGCTTTCGCACTACACGCTTTACATGCAGGATTACGGCGGGCCCGTGGGTTTTCGCATGATATTGGCGCATCCGGAGCGGGTGGAAGCGCTGATCGTACAAGACGCCGTCGCCCATAACGAAGGCCTGGGCGCGAATTGGAATGCGCGGCGAAAGTTTTGGGCCGATCGCGCCGCGAATGAAGCCGCGCTACGCGTAAATCTTCTCTCCATGCCGACCACGCGCGCGCGCCACGTCGGCGACGATCCCGACGTCGAACGCCACGACCCCGATCTCTGGACCGACGAATATTATTTTCTCAACCAGCCCGGCCAAGGCGACATTCAAAGCGATCTTTTCTACGACTACCGCACGAACGTGGAGAATTATCCGAAGTGGGACGCATGGATGCGCGAGAAGCAGCCGCGCCTGCTGGTGATCTGGGGCAAGTATGAGTCGTCGTTCGATCCCTCCGAGCCGGAATCCTATCGGCGCGACGTGCCCAAGGCCGAAATCCACATCGTCGACGGCGGCCATTTCGCGCTGGACACCGCCGCGGACGAGATCGCCTTCATCATTCGCAAATTCATGAAGTAGCGGCGGGACCAGGTCCAGCCTTAGGTTTAAATGTAGCGCCGGGGCCTTCAGCCCGGCATCTTGTTTCTGACTTGGAATCTACTACCGTTATCAACGGTATTATGCCGAGCGAGACTCGGTGAGTGTGAGATCTAAACCCGGACCCTTTGCAGAGAAGAAAAGCGCAAAGAGTGCGGCGCCCTCGCGAGTTGAAATTGTGATGAAACTAAATGCCAGTGCCGCGCGGGACAATCGGCCACCCGGCCGACGAAATCCAATTGTGGCTTGAAAAAAACTAAAGGCTCTTCCCTTCCAGAAACTTCGACAAGCTTCCGGCAATGTGCGCGAACTCTGCAGGGAACATAATCACTGTCGTGCTGTTATTCTCCGCTCCTACCTCGGCGACCATCTGCATGCGGCGCAACTCCAACGCGGCCGGGTTGCCGATCATCAATCGCGCTGCGTCCGCCAACTTCTGCGAGGCCTCCAGTTCAGCCTCCGCCTTGATGATGCGCGCTCGCTTCTCGCGCATCGCTTCGGCCTCCATCGCCATCACGCGCTGCATGTCCTGAGGAATCTCCACATCCTTCATTTCCAACAATTCCACGGCTACTCCCCATGGATGCGTAACTTCCAGCACGTTTTTTCGCAGCAGCGTATTGATTTTATCGCGCTCCTTCAAGACTTCGTCGAGATCGTGCTGGCCAATCACATTGCGAAGGCTGGTAAGCGCCACCTGCTGCACCGCCGAACGAAAGTTTTCGACCGTCAGCACCGCCTTCTGCGGGTCGCTCACACGAAACCACAAAACCGCATTTACCTTCACCGTCACGCTGTCTCGCGTAATGGTCTCTTGCTGTTCAATGGGGTTCGTCACGATACGCAAATCAATCCGCGTTTCGTTTTCAATCCCTAGTGGAACAAGCCAGAATAGGCCCGGCCCTCGAAGACCCTGATAGCGGCCCAACCGAAACACAACCGCGCGTTGGTATTCTCTCGAAATGCGCAGCCCCGAAATTGCAATGGCGAGCAGAACCGCAACAACCACGAGCACTCCCAAGTTTAGGAACATACCGTGATCATACAGCGCGCCTCGCTAGTGCACTCGACGGTAATTGTTGAACTGAGACTAATTCGGCAACACTCGGTGCGTGGGCAGCCCGTGTCGCACCTACGGCGCTCGATGTGTTTGCGGGATTTTTCCCAGCCCTTACGGGCTGGGCTAGCTTGTTTCGCGCCTACGGCGCTGAGAAGGGCGAATGAGACGGTGGGTTGCCGATTGTCCCGCGCGGCACCGGACTGAACCCATGCACGATTGAAACTCGCGAGGGTGCCGCACTCTTTGCGTTTTTCTTTTCTGCAAAGGGTAGGGGTTTAGACGCTGCGCTCCCATACCTTTCCGCCGCCCGCCTTATCGCCTGAGATCCGCAAAGCGAGCCTGAATCAAGCCTTGGATGACAGCGAAAATCATTGCGGTTGATACTCCGAACATGAGCAGTCCGTTTGCAGCCTCCAGCGGCCCGAGCAATCTCCAGGACGGCGTCATAATCAGATCACCGAAGCCCACGGATGTGTAATTGCCCGCTGAGTGGTAGAAGGCGCTTCCGAACTGCGGAAATTCGCCGCAGACCTTTAACAGAACCGCCCACAGAGCGATCTCAATCAGGTGTGCGACGAGGGTGAACGATATGGTCATAGCGACGATTGCAAAATCGTTCCAAAAGTTTGCCCCCACGCGCCCCAGTCTTCGTTCACGGCGAAGGAAATTAACGGCCGCGCTCAACGGCAGCGCGTGGATAAAGATCGTGCATACGATCGCTCCTACGCCAATGGCCAACGGCAACAAAATCGGGATTCGAGGAAGTTGCGTCATCGTCCTGCCATCTGCCTGTTCACAGCGCAAGAGCCCGCGGCAAAGATTTGCGAGTGAATCGTTCTAGCCAATTGCGCTACTCACGCGTCTCCGGATTCTCTTGCGCATATATCACATCCCCCGCTATTCTCACAAATTATGGATACGTACAAATTAGCCGCCGCGCATCAAGAGTTGATGCGTCATTAGTGCGCCAGATTCGTAGCGAAACCCTAAGATATGCGGCAGTGGCGTGTATGTCTTGCAAGTGTGAGAACTAAACCCGCACCCTTTGCCAACCCCGCAAAGAGTGCGGCACCCGCAAAAGCAACCCTCGCGCGTTGAAATTGTAGCGGAATAGAACGCGGGGGCCGCGCGGGACGATCAGACACCCGGCCGGAGGATTACTTCGAAGATAGGCGAGAGAGGCGGGACAATTTCCGTACACCGATCCTATCGGAGCTGAGGGGTTTGATGGATTCTATCTTTTTCCCCGGCTTCAGAACCTTGCCGGTTTTTTTCGATGCCATAGACGGGTTCTCCCCTCGAATGTGAAATCGCGCGTTCCTGCATGTTCAAGCCTGCGACGACCGTCAATTGCGGCGAATCGGCCAACCTCTCGTTGAGTTGGCGGCCGCGCGAGTCACACAGTAAAACGATGAATATGAATCCATGAATAAAAACCGATGAATATGGAGCGATGGACTCCGCAAGCACATCGAGCGCCGTAGGTGCGACACAGGCGGGAGCCGTAGCGCCACTAAATTTAATTTGACGCCCGCCAGAATTCGCGATATGAGCCTACTGTAATCCTACGCTCCCGTGCCTCTTGACACGGAACCCTGCAGTGGGTTGATGCCGGCAGCAGTAATCCAAAGGAGAACCCTCATGCGAATCCTCTCTACTCTAGCGATCGCCGCTGCCCTGCTGTTTGGCGCGATCGCGCTCGCAGTCACCGGCGCTGCCAAGCCCAAGCCCGCCAGCGCGCCCGACGACGAATCCATCCGCCCCTTCCACGTCAGCTTTCCCGAATCCGATCTCGTCGATCTGCGTCGACGCATCGCCGCCACGCGCTGGCCCGAGCGCGAGACAGTCGCCGACGACTCCCAAGGCGTGCAACTGGCGACGATGAAAGCCCTCGCGCGCTACTGGGCCACCGACTACGACTGGCGAAAGATGGAAGCGAAGCTGAATTCCTATCCGCAGTTCGTCACTACCATCGACGGCCTGGACATTCACTTCATCCACGTCCGTTCGAAGGAGCCGAACGCTTTGCCCATCATCATCACCCACGGCTGGCCCGGCTCAATCATCGAGCAGATGAAAGTCATCGACCCGCTTACCAATCCCACCGCCTACGGCGGCAAGCCGGAAGACGCATTCGACGTAGTAATCCCTTCCCTGCCGGGCTACGGTTTTTCAGGCAAGCCGACCGCTCCCGGCTGGGATCCCACACGAATCGCGCGCGCCTGGATCGTGCTGATGAAGCGCCTCGGCTACACAAAATTTGTAGCGCAAGGCGGCGACTGGGGAAATTGTGTCACCGAGTTAATGGCTCTGCAGAAGCCTCCCGAATTGCTAGCCATTAGCACCAACATGGCCGCCACCGTTCCAGCCGACATTGACAAGGCGGCGTTTTCCGGAGCTCCTCCGCCAGCCGATCTCTCATCCGACGAACGTAGCGCCTACGACCAGCTCGTCTTTTTCTATAAGCACGGCCTCGGCTACGCCACCGAAATGGCCAACCACCCGCAAACGATCTACGGGATCGCCGACTCGCCCATCGGCCTCGCCGCATGGATCCTCGATCACGACATCAAAAGCTACGAGATGATCACCCGCGTATTCGACGGAAAAACCGAAGGACTCTCGCGGGACGACGTCCTCAACAACATCACTCTCTACTGGCTCACAAACACGGCCGTCTCGTCCGGTCGTCTCTATTGGGAATATAAAGGCGGCTTCTTCGACGTCCGCAACGTCACCATCCCCGTCGCCGTGAGCGTCTTCCCCGACGAAATCTATGCCGCCCCAAAAAGCTGGGCAGAAAAAGCCTACCCCAACCTAATCTTTTACAACCGTCACCCCAAAGGCGGCCACTTCGCCGCCTGGGAACAACCCGAATTCTTCGTCAGCGATCTCCGCGCGTCGTTCAAATCTTTCCGCTCGCCGCGCTGACGCAACCCGTCGCCGCCGCGACGCCGGGCCATTGTTTTTTCGTGAATTCCAACGGAATTCACCCAGAGTCTTTTTGCGAAGGGTAGCGCCGGTTTACCCTGAGCTACGCGAAGGGCGTCTTGCTTGCCCTGAGGGACGAAGGGCCGGCTCTTTTGACGTTTCGCTCCGCTGTCGCTGCCTGCTGCGCCCGCTCGGCATTGCGTTGGGTTTGAATGTAGCGCCGGGGCCTTCAGCCCGGCATCTTGCCTTAACTTGAAATCTGCCGAATATTTCAAACTGCCCCCCGTTCGTTGATAATTCTCGCAATCGGGAGTAACATCTCCGCGCAAGAGTGGCAGGGCCAGCGAAAAAGAAAAATCGCGGCTGCGAGACCGCCGATTCAGCGCGCGTGGGTTCGAACCTCGGCGACAGGAGATTCCGATGAAAAACACAATGGCGAAAATTACGTGCGCGACCCTGGCTCTGCTGTTCGCCGTTCTCTCCCCCAATACCGCTCATGCTCAGGCTGAGACCGCGCCGGACAGCTACAAGGCCGACAATATGGCTCGCATCGAGGCTCTATCCGCGAAGACGGACTTCGAGGGACATTTCTCATTGAAGTACAAAGTGCAGTGCCACATGCACAAAATGGAGCCCGGCGATTACACCGTGGTGGTAAAGACGCTCGACGACGGCATGAAGTTGGTGATGTTCCGCCGCGAAGGAAGTGAAGTCGTGGTCGAATCTAAACCTATCCCGCCAACCACTGTCACCGACCAGGGACACAGCGCCATTTTGGTACGCCACGGACAAGGCCCCGGCAACTACACCCTCGAAGCGGTTTACGTCGAGAGCCTCAAACTGGTCCTAATGCTCGACGAGAGCGGCCATACCCAACTCCTCGACAAAATGTTCGCAACCGTGAAGCGCGTCCCCATTTCGTGACCTAACCTTTTGTCGCGCACGATTGAAACTCGGGAGGGCGGCCAAACTTTCCGCCGCGCACCTGACTTCCATCCCGCCTCGCATCGATTTTGAGGGTGCCGCACTCTTTGCGTTTTTCTTTTCTGCAAAGGGTGCGGGGTTAGACGCCGCGCTCCCGCCTCTGACAGCCTTCCTTTCGGTGGCCTTCTCGCCGAGCCTTCCGGTCGGTCTGCGCCCCACTGCCCGTTGAATGTAAAATTGAAATGCGATAGTGTTCACTTTGGCACAGAGCCCCGTCTTCTTCGCCACGACTCTTGGCTCTCAGCGGTGTTCCGCCGCGCGCGGAAATATAGTGACACTTATCTGGAGGATCGAAAATGCCTGCAAACGAAAGCCCGGACCGCCAGCAACTAAGACAACTGCTGGAAGAAGCCAAGCCCCTCATGCTCCCGATGTTCCCCGACCAGCAAAAGAAATGGCTCTCGGAAAGCCCGCTCGCCCAGGAGATTAAATCACTCCTCGCCAAGCACCCTGAATATTACGAAGACATCCGCGCCGTCGTCGGCGACGCTTTCCCCAAACCAAAATCCTAAGCCCAACCGCCCCGCTTTGTTCAGCGCTCCCCTGCTGGCGCTGCTTGGTCGCTGCGAATTAGAATGAACGCTTGGCGTAGCGCGACTGCACACGAGTCTGGGTTTTGCCAGGGGACCAAGATTCGCGCCACTGCGGAGGCCACAAAATGAAAGCCATCGTCGTCCACGAATTCGGCGGCCCGGAAGTTTTGAAACTGGAAGAAGTCCCCACGCCAAAGCCCGCCGCCGGAGAAGTCCTTGTCCGCGTCCACGCCGTCGGCGTCAATCCCTACGACGCATACATGCGCAACGGCACCTACGCCGTCAAGCCGCCGCTGCCTTACAGTCCCGGCTCCGACGGCGCCGGCATCATCGAATCCGTCGGCCCCGGCGTCACAAAGGTAAAACCGGGCGACCGCGTTTACATGGCCAAGACCGTCACCGGCGCCTATGCCGAATACGCCCTCGCTCTCGAATCCCAAGTCCATCCTCTCCCCGCAAAAGTTACCTTCGCTCAAGGCGCAGGAGTCTGGGTCCCTTACGGCACCGCCTATCACGCCCTGTATCAGTCAGCGCAAGCGCGCGCTTCGGAAACGGTCCTCGTTCACGGCGCAAGCGGCGGTGTCGGCATCGCAGCGGTCCAACTGGCCCGCGCCCTGGGACTCACCGTCTTCGGCACCGCAAGCACTCAAAAAGGACGCGACCTCGTCCAGCGCGAAGGCGCTCACCAGGTTTTCGATCACAGCAAGCCCGGCTATCTCGACGAAATTATGAAGGCCACCGGCGCCCGCGGCGTCGACATCGTCCTCGAAATGCTCGCCAACGTAAATCTCGCTAACGACATCAAGCTTCTCGCCACCAATGGCCGCATCATCGTCATCGGCAGCCGCGGCGAAATCGCAATCAACCCTCGCGACCTGATGGCCCGGCGCGGCTCCATCCGCGCCTTCACCCTTTGGGCCATCACCCCCGCCGAAGAAGCCGAGATCCACGCCGGCATCACCGCCGGCCTGGAAAACGCCACCCTCCGCCCCGTCGTCGCCAAAGAATTGCCCCTAGCCGACGCCCCTCGCGCCCACACCGAAATCCTAACCAGTGCGGCCGCCGGCAAAATCGTCCTCCTTACCTAGCCGCTGCGGAAATCCACTTTTACTTTTGCCCTACTCCCAGTTCTTTCCAAACAGCGGGGTCATCGGTTATATAAAATATTGGCTCCGGTTTTCTATGTTCGATAATTTCAGTTACGCCGTTCACAGTGATTACTTCGTAGGATGGAGAACCAGGAGGAAATCCAGGCGAAGGATGGTCCAGATAGAGCGGCTCTAAGCCCTTCAGCTTGCCATCTACCTCTTTCAGTGTTTGCCCTTTCCTGTCTTGTAGTATGAATGTCGCACTACGACCCCACGGCTTAACGAAGTAGCTCATCTTAATTGAAAC